>BNJU01000105.1_pt1 | contig 239307 bp, 230 predicted proteins | sample 8539281 | NCBI WGS metagenome assembly BNJU01 (sample SAMD00202456, study PRJDB9452) | human saliva metagenome | isolation source: human saliva | place: Japan
ATGCGTCAGGAGATCGTCGCTGCCGCCACCGGTAACGTCATCGAGGAGCTGCGCGACGGCTACGCGGTGGTCACTCCGGTCGACCCCGAGCACGAGGGCTGGGGCCGTATCGAGGTGCGCGCCGGCGCCACCGACGGGCTTCCGCTGGCTGTACGCGGAGAGCCGTGGGCGCGAGGAGCGGTCCTGTCCCTACGACCTGCGCTGGATCCCCAGGACCAGGCCGACGCTCACGCCGAGGTGGTCTCCCTGCCTCGGCGCCGTGAGCGTCAGACGGCCCGGGACCTGGTCGAGGAGCTCGCCACCGTCCTGGTCACCGCGGTCTCCGGGTGGCCGTGGACGACGACGGATCCCTCGTCTCCCTGGGTGAGGATGCCGAGGAGGCCTGAGAGGTCTGCAGGGGCCGCCAGGACTGCGCTGGTCCTGGCCGGCTCCGGCGGTCGCGTAGGGAGGTCGGCCAAGCGGACCGGGAACTGCGTTTTCTGTCCAGAACGTACTTCTCCCGCGGACGACTGAGGCCGTACTCCAGTTGTCTGCAGGAAAACGCAGTCCTCGGGGAAAAGTAAGTCCCCGATCAGGGCGGTGCGGTGCGACGAATTCTGGCCTGCGGTTCTTGTCCCTGAGTGGACCAGCGTGGCTCGATGGCTCGTCCCTGAGGTGCTGGATGGGGACAGAACCAGTCGGTGGTGTCCCTATCTGCAGCAAAGGGGCGGCGCCCTCTGAGAGCTGTCACACAATCCGCAGAATCTTGCGGTTCTGTTCCCAAGTTCAAGACCGAGTACCGGTCTTGCTGTAGATATGGACATCTATGCCGCTGTCTGACATCCGAGCTGTACTCGGCAGGGAGAGGCTGGGCGCACAAGACCGGTAGCCCAGCCATCACCCGCCATCCAGACGCCTACTGACGCGACCCCGAGGACTCGGGCTCAGGGCGGGCCTGCTCAGCCCCGGGTGGTGCGCGCCGTGAGGAGCTCGACGCCGGCCCTCGCCCGCTGAGCATCCCAGTGCCAACCGGTGAAGCGGTGGGCGTCGACCAGTGCGCCGACCCAGGCCACTGGCCTCGCCGCGCTGCTGCCCCACCCCCAGGTAGTGGCGCAGGAGCCCGGCAGCGGCCAGGGCGTCGTCGAGCGCGTTGTGGTGGCGGCCGATCTCCACCCCGGCGACCTCGCAGCACGTGGTCAGTCGGCGTGACGGCGTCGTCACGAAGTGGCTCGCCCACCCATCGTGCACACCTGCGGCACCCGCGCGCCGCGGTCCAGCAGCCCTCTGTCCCCAACGCCTGGGTGAGGAAGCCGACGTCGAAGCGGGCGTTGTGAGCGACGACCGCTCGCCCGGCAAGGTCGGCCACGAACAGGTCCGCGACGTCGTCGAGCCTGGGTGCCCTGATGAGCTCCCTCGGCGACGAGCCCGTGAATGTGGGTGGGGCCGACGTCCACGCCCGCACCGGGGTCGATGAGGGTGGACCAGCAGCGCTCGACCCTGCCCGGCGGCGTCGGTGAGCACGAGTGCGATCTCCAGGATCGAGTCCGTTGCCGGTGACAGTCCCGTGGTCTCCAGATCGACGACGGCATAGCCGATACCAGCGGCCCCGGCCAGCTCAGCAGGTGTGGGAGTAGGGCCGCCCTGGCCGGAAGCCATGGGGGAGCGGGGACGCAGCGGGCCGCGGTCGGCGGGCGGGCGGTGGTAGAAGGGCATCGCCCCGATCCTCTCGAGTCAAGACGATTCGCAGGATCATGGCGCATCGTGTGCCGTCGGACCGATCCGGTCCTGGGTGGTCGGCGCTCGCGACCGTACCTGACGCCTTGCGGACGGCACCGAGGGCTCAGCCCCTCGAGGCGTAAGGTACGAATGCGGGGGGAGCGCGGCCTCCCGCGTCGAGACACCATCCTGGCGAGGAGGAGCGATGACCGCCCCGGACACCCCTCAGACGCAGGCCCCTGCGCTGCCGGGCCATGGCCGACTTCCCCTTCCCGACCGCACTCGTGGTCACCGGTGCACCTGCCCCCGACGGCGGCGTGCTCCACGAGTCCGGCGACGTCGATGAGATCTTCCCTTCGCCTCGGTCACCGCCGATCGTCGCCTGGTCCGCCCTGGTCGCCGTCGACCGGGGGCTGCTGGACCTGGATGCCCTGCGGGCGCACCCGCTCCCGACGGCGCGACCATCGGGCACCCTGCTGTCCCACCTCGGGGATCGCCGCCGACCCGACGAGCGCCTGGCCTCCCCGGGCACGCGTCGCATCTACTCCAACCGCGGCATCGAGATCCTGGGGCAATGGCTTCAGGAGGCCACCGGCACACCCCTGGAGACCTGGGTGGAGACCACGGTGCTTGAGCCGCTGGGGATGGCCAGCGTCCTCATCCCCGGCTCGCCCGCACACCTGGGAGGGCAGCGCCCGCGACCTGTCGCTGTTCGCCCGCGAGCTGGCTTCGCCGAGGCTCGTCTCGCCGGCGCTCGCGGAGCGCGCCCTGCGCGCCGGTCCCTGCCCGAGCTCGACGGCGTCCTGCCCGGCTATGGGCGCCAGGTGCCCAACCCCTTCGGGCTGGGGTGGAGGTGCGTGAGCCAAGTCCCCGCACTGGACCGGAAGGGCAACAGTCCGCAGACCTTCGGGCACTTCGGCCAGTCCGGCTCCTTCGATGTGGGTGGATCCGGTCGCCGAGCGCCAGGCCGTCTTCCTGGGAGCCGAGCCCTCGGGCAGGTTCACCGGAAGACGTGGCTCGCGCTGGGCGACCAGATCCTGGCGTTGCAGAGCAGGCGCACCGGCGACGGCGACCCGCTGATCATCACCGGCCTTGACGTTGAAGATGACGCCGGTGGTGCTCTGCGCATAGACCGGTACTTCCTGCTTCTGGTCGAGGGGTGAGAGTGATCTTCAGGGCGTTGACGTTCGCGGCCTTGACCTCGAATGCGTGGGCGTCGTTGAAGGAACGTCAACCGTCTCGATCTCCTTGCTGTCAGCGAAGATCGCGACCCCTCATGATGAGGTCGGAGCTCTTGGCGTCATTATTCGACCGGCGGTGAACGTGACCTTCTGGAACTTGTTGGCCAGACGCAGCTCGATCTCGCCCTTGTTCTGCCAGTCGAGGTTGGTGCCGATCCCCATGATGTTGGTAGTCGAGGCGACGTCGTAGCGCTTCTCCTGCCAGTCGCCTCGTCGCTGAGGGCTCCTGGAAGTCCGAGAGTCTGAGCTCGCGCCCCTTGCTGTTCTCCGGGTGAGGCCGTTGTGGTGGCCTCCGCCGAGGCCGAGGCTGAGGGGTCCTCCGAGGCGGTGGCTGAGGCCATCTCGGTGGCACTGGCTGTGGCGGAGGCCGACTCGGACGGAGTAGGGGTGGGCGGGCGTGGGGAAGAGGCGGTGGTGCTCGTCTCCTCGGTGGGGGAGGCGTCCTTGGAGCCGAAGGGCAGGCTGCACAGGCGGTCAGGGACAGGGCGGTGATGGAAGAAGGACGGCGGCGATTCGACGCGCTGAGGAGAGTTTCGAGGAGCTCATGGCGCGAGAATAGCGGCGTTGGTCAGTGAATTTGCTGTGAATCTGGATCCCAATCCAACAGAAAGAGAAGAGTATTCAGTTTCGACCGAGCAAGATAATATGTTTTGTGGGGCGTATGAAGCGTTGTTGTCGTAGGAGAATCTGAATGTCGAGGGTAATTTTGACAGTCTGTCGGTGGGGTATGTTTATGCGGTCTTCGCTGGGATGGGTAGTAGTCCCCTAGGACTTCGGTCTTATTTATCTGGATTGTCTGGTGGGCTGTTCCGCTGGTTCGCGTGTGGTCAGTTCTGCTTGATGGGGAGGGCGGCGTTCTCAAGGTCGCGGACTGAGGCGGTCAGCCTGTCGGTACTCACCTGCACCTCTGCGCGGCAGACGATCCGGTGGTCTCTGACTGCCGGGTTACCTGAATGCTGTGGTCGACGGGGCGACCAGAGAAGTCCTCGTACTTCTGCCGCAGTCGACCTCCTCCGGGGCGTCGTAGAACCCTCGGAGGCGTGGTCGACGTCGCAGGAGGCCGCCTGTCCCCTGCCGGTTGAAACACCGCCGGAACTCTCCTCCGTCCTTGTAACCGTTGTGATCGTTGTCGGACGCCCAGATGTCCTTGAGCGAGGCTCTCGGCAATCCCGATAGCGTCTCGACGACGCACCGGTCATCCGTGTTCTCAAGGGGTTTGACGTCGAGGCCTGAGGCGAGGAGATCGATGCCGGGGAGCTCCCATGTGGAGGATGAGCGCACCTGTATCGCAGGAGGAGTCGGCCGGTTTGGCGAACACTCCCGCGAGTGCGGCGAGTCGCACGGCGTCGGGGGTGTCGCCGTCGTAGCAGCCCGACACCGGTGAACCTGTTTGTGTGGAGCTCTCGTCGGCTGCAGCAGAGTGAGGCTCTATGGCGGGTGAGGTTGAGGGAGACTCGGAGGAAGGGGACTGGAGGGAGCCAGACGAGGGCTGCCCGACCTGCTGGGAGTACGTCAGCCAGGTGATAGCCAGTGATGCGATTCCGATCGTCGCGGTGACCGCAAGGCTTGCTATGCCGACCTTCACGCCTCGTTTGCTGTCTTTGCCCTGCTCGACAGTGGCGGCCCTGGACCCCTGCCCGTGAAGATGCGCGGTTTATCTGATGTGTGTCCGGCTTTGGACCGGAAGATCTTCACTCCGCCGCCTCCTGCTACTCGAGGCGCATGTCGAACATGACTGCAGTGATGGAATTGGAATCCCTGTACTTGCTGCCGTCTTGATTGAGGGGGATGAGGTCGATTTTCAGCGCATTGACGTTTGTGACGTCCACCTCGATAGGTTTAATTTCGTTGAAGGGGATGTCGACGAACTGGTCGCTCTTCCTGTCCTTGTAGATCTCAACTCGGAGGATGAGGTCAGATGACAGTGAGTTGTTGTCCTGTCCGGCATTGAAGGTGAGTTTGTGAAATCGGTTTTCCAAGCGGAGCTCGGCCTCGACGCCGTCGCTGTACCTCAGGTAGGCGCCGATCCCCTTTTTCTTGCTGGAGGTGGCCACGTTGTAGAGGTCCTCCTTGAGGGCGGCTGATGGGTTGAACAGGTCGGTCCGAGGAGGTCGCGCCCCTGGGTGTTGGTGAGGGTTCCGCCTTCGGCCGGCGGGGCGGAGGGGGTCACGTCGTCGGCGCTGTGCGTGGGTGGGGTCGATGGATCGTTCGCTGTGGGGGTGGCTGTTGTCGAAGGGGTGCTGGTCGGCGTCGGAGTCTCGGTGGGGGATTGGGAAGGTGAGGGGCCTCGGTTGACGGGGCTGCTGGTGGCTGTGTGCCGGACTCGGAGGCGGCCTGCTTTCGCGAGCACGCCGCCAACGTCAAGGCGGTCAGGGAGGAGAGGGTGAGAGCTGTACGCCGACTTACCGGCCTGATCGTATATTTCATGCGGACATAGTATGTCCGACATATCCATGTTTCGAAGGGTGTGAAGTTTAATTTATACACAAATATTTATGGAATAATCTGACTAGATTCTTCATTGTCTTCGCCGGTCGGAGCGGGCAGGCCTCCGGCGTCGCTGAAGCTGGCTTTGTGACCGCCCCGGCCGACTCTCCCGGTTGCCTGTACCAGCCGTGCCCCTCGGCCTCAGTCGACCTCGACGATGACGGGGACGTGGTCGGAGGCGCCCTTGCCCTTGCGCTCGTCGCGGTCGATGGCGGCGCCGGTGACACGGCCGGCCAGAGCCGGCGAGGCGTAGACAAAGTCGATGCGCATGCCCTCATTCCTCGGGAAGCGCAGCTTCTGGTAGTCCCAGTACGTGTAGTTGGTGACCCTGCTCGCGCGTGACCTCACTCATGCCCGCCTCGGCGAAGGCGTCAAAGGCCTCCCGCTCCGGCGTCGAGACGTGGGTCGCGCCCTCGAAGACACTCATATCCCACACGTCCTCATTCCTCGGTGCCACGTTCCAGTCGCCCACCAGCGCCAGCGGCAGGTCGGGCTCGGCCTCCAGCCAGGCGGCGACGTCGTCGCGCAGCACCCGTAGCCAGTCGAGCTTGTACGTGTAGTGCGGATGAGTGAGCTCGCGGCCGTTGGGCACGTACAGGCTCCACAGGCGCACCGGCCTCGATTCTGAGTCGGCGCCCACCGTCGCCCCGAGTGCCCGGGCCTCGACGACCGGCTCGGCCTCGGGCTTGGCCGCCCATCCGGGCTGGCCCGGGAAGGAGGTGTCGACGTCATCGAGTCCCACGCGTGAGGCGATCGCCACCCCGTTCCACTGGTTGAGGCCGTGGATGGCCAGCTCATAGCCGGCAGCCTCGAAGGGCTCGACCGGGAACTGGTCGGGGCGGCACTTGATCTCCTGCATCGCCAGGGCGTCGATGTTCTCCCGCTCCAGGAAGGCCAGGACGCGGTTGACGCGGGTGCGGATGGAGTTGACGTTCCAGGTGGCCAGACGCATGGCAGCAGGGTAACCGGCGGCAGGGCGGGTTCCCATTGATCACTCAGTAAGCATCCTTAATCTGCCGTCATGGGAACAGCGCTTGTCACCGGGGCCACGAGCGGTCTCGGCCTGGAATTCGCCTGGCAGCTCGCCCAGGCGCGTCATGATCTCGTCCTCGTTGCGCGCACCCCCGAGCGCCTGCGGCAGGTGGCTGAGGAGATGCGGCAGTTCGCCGGCGTCCAGGTGGAGGTCCTGCAGGCCGACCTGTCCCAGCGTGATGAGCTCGAGCTCGTCGCCGAGCGTCTGCGCGAGCCGAGTAAACCCGTAGGGCTCCTGGTCAACAACGCCGGCTTCGGGCTGGGACAGCCCTTCGTCGGGGGAGACCTGGCCCGTGAGGAGCAGGCCCTCGACGTCATGGTCCGGGCGGTCATGGTGACCTCCCACGCGGCGGCCGACGCCATGGTGCGGCGCGGACGCGGCGCCATTCTCAACGTCTCCTCCGTTGCTGCGCACAATGTCGTAGGTACCTACTCGGCCCACAAGGCCTGGGTGCTCCGGTTCACCGAGGGACTATCCGTCGAGCTCGCCGGCACCGGCGTGACCGCCACGGCGCTGTGTCCGGGGGCTGGTCCACACCGGCTTCCACGCGGCAGCCGGCATCGATGAGACCCAGTGGAAGGACTTGCTGTGGCTGGACGCCGAGCGCGTGGTCAGTGATGGACTCACTGCGGTGCGCCGCGGCCAGGTCATCTGTACCCCGAGCCTGCGCTACCGCAGTGCCAACGCCATACTGCGACTGGCACCCCGCTGGCTCGTGCGCCGAATGGCCGGTGATCTTGAGCATTCCGGCCGGGACGCTCAGTAGAGTCGGCGAGCCTTCTGGAGAATCGCCCAGGGCTGAGGGCCTCGCTGGTCAGGAGGGCCGCGACCTGCAACGATCGCACCATGGCTTCCATTACCTTCCACGGAGACCCCGTCAGCACCGTCGGCGAGCTGCCCGCTGTGGGCTCGACCGCGCCCGCCTTCGAGCTCGTGGGCGCCGATCTCGCCCCGGTCACCAGTCAGTCCCTGGCCGGCCGGCGCGTGGTTCTCAACATCTTCCCGTCGGTGGACACTGGGGTGCGCCGCCCGTGCGGCAGTTCAACAAGCTCGCCTCCGAGCTGGACAACACGACCGTGGTCTGCGTCTCCGCTGACCTGCCCTTCGCCGGCTCCCGCTTCTGCGGCGCCGAGGGCCTCACTAACGTGGTGACCGGCTCGACCTTCCGCTCCACCTTCGGCGCCGACTACGGCGTCACCCTGGCTGACGGCCCGCTGGCCGGCCTGCTGTCGCGCGCCGTCGTGGTCCTCGACGAGTCCGGCACGGTCATCTACACCGAGCAGGTCCCCGAGGTCGGCCAGGAGCCCGACTACGACGCCGCTGTGGCTGCCCTGTCCTGACCCTCCTCCCCACAGAGTCGTCCAGAGCCCGCCCCTCCGCAGAGCGCGGAAGAGGGCGGGCTCTTCATCTCAGCGGGTGTCCACCCGGCGCGCGAGTCCTCGCGCCCACTACCATCGGAGTCGTGAGCACCAACGATTCCCACATCGCCCGTCTGGCCGAGCTCGTCAACGAGCTGTCCGTCGTCCGAGGCAAGGTCACCCTCGCCTCCGGCCTCGAGTCCGACTTCTACGTGGACATGCGCCGCGCCACGCTCCATCACGAGGCCGCCCCCCTCATCGGCCACGTCATGCTCGACATGCTGGAGGAGGCGGGCCTGGGCACCGACGACATCGACGCCGTCGGCGGTCTGACCATGGGGGCCGACCCTGTGGCCGCCGCCATGCTGCACGCCGCCGCCTCGCGCGGCCTGGACCTGGACGCCTTCGTCGTGCGCAAGGCCGCCAAGGACCACGGCATGCGCCGTCGCATCGAGGGCCCCGACGTCGCCGGGCGCTCCGTGGTGGTCCTGGAGGACACCTCCACCACTGGCGGCTCGCCCTTGGAGGCCGTCGAGGCCCTGCGCGAGGCGGGCGCCGACGTGCGGGCCGTGGCCGTCATCGTCGACCGGGCCACCGGCGCGCGCGAGCGCATCGAGGCCGCTGGCCTCACCTACTACGCGGCGCTCGGCCTGGCCGACCTCGGCCTGGAGTGAGCACCCGACGGTGTCCGCCAGCATCCGCCCGCCGGGGCGAGGGCTCTGATCGCATGGATCAGCCTGCCGACCTGCCCGAGGGGGAGCACCGGCCTGTGGTGCCCACTCGGGCTGCGGCGCCGTCCCCTGAGTGCTCGGCGTCCCCCGGGGCCTCCGTGCTGTGCCCGGAGGAGGACCGGCCGGCCGATATCCGCCAGGTCGGCGTCGGACCCTGGCCCGGTGGCCCTGAGGCCTGGCCCGCCGATCCTCGCTACGACCGCGAGCTGCTCGCGGGAGGCGACCGGCGCAACGTCGTCGACCGCTACCGCTACTGGACCATCGCGGCGATCCGCGTCGACCTGGCCGCCCGCGCCCACCGGCTGCACATCGCCATCGAGAACGTCAGTCAAGACCTCAATATCGGCTCCATCGTGCGCAGTGCCAATGCCTTCAACGTCGCCGGAGTCCACATCATCGGCCGACGCCGCTGGAACAAGCGCGGCGCCATGGTCACCAACCGCTACCTGGACGTGCGCCACCACCCCGAGCCCGGCGAGCTGCTCGACTGGGCTGCAGAAGACGGTTACGAGGTCATCGGCATCGACAATGGTCCCGGAGCTCAGCCCCTCGAGGGCGCCGCGCTGCCCGAACGGTGCCTCATGGTCTTCGGCTCCGAGGGCGAGGGCATCAGCGTCGAGCTGAGCGCCGGCTGCTCCCGTCTGCTGCGCATCGGCCAGTACGGCTCCACCCGCTCCATCAACGTGGCGGCCGCGGCGGCAGTGGCCATGCACACCTGGATCCTCCAGCACGCAGGGCCGGCGCCCGACTGACTCCGGGCGCTGGAGGCCCGCTGTATCGCCCCGTCTCACGAGCGGCGGAACCAAACCGGTCCTGAACAGGTCAGGAGCTCACCCAGGACCATGATCCGGTTCACCTCGGTCCGAATTCGTGGAACAATCGGCCTCGCACCACTGACTCATACAGAAATCAGGAGGCACCCAGTGGCCATTGCAACCCCGGAGTCCTACGCCGACATGCTTGACCGCGCGAAGGCCGGCAAGTACGCCATCCCCGCGATCAACGTCACCTCGTCCCAGACTCTGTCCGCCGCCCTCAGGGGCTTCGCCGACGCCGAGTCCGACGGCATCGTCCAGATCTCCAACGGTGGTGCCGCCTACTGGTCCGGGTCCTCGCGCCTCGACCGCGTCAAGGGCTCGATCGCCTTCACCGCCTATGCCCGCGCCGTGGGTGACCTCTACCCCGTCACCATCGGTCTGCACACCGACCACTGCCCCAAGAAGCTCCTGGCCGACTGGATCCACCCGCTCATGGAGATCGAGGCCGAGCAGGTCAAGAACGGCGAGCTGCCGATGTTCAACTCCCACATGTGGGACGGCTCCGCCGAGGCCCTCGACGACAACATCGAGATCGCCGTCGACATGCTCAAGCGCGCCAAGGCCGCCAACGTCGTTCTCGAGATCGAGATCGGCGCCGTGGGTGGCGAGGAAGACGGCATCAAGGGCGAGGAGAACGCCAACCTCTACACCACCGCTGACGACGCCTGGAAGGCCGTTGAGGCCCTCGGCCTGGGCGAGAACGGCCGCTACATCACCGCTCTGACCTTCGGCAACGTCCACGGCTCCTACAAGCCCGGTCACGTCAAGCTCCGCCCGGAGATCCTCGGCGAGATCCAGGACGAGGTCGCCAAGCGCCTCGGCGACCGCCTGTCCTCCAAGGTCGGCGACAAGAACTCGCCCTTCGACCTGGTCATGCACGGCGGCTCCGGCTCCACCGACGAGGAGATCGCCACCGCGGTGCGCAACGGCGTCATCAAGATGAACGTCGACACCGACACCCAGTACGCCTACACCCGCCCGGTCGCCGGCTGGATGTACACCAACTACGAGGGCGTCCTCAAGGTCGACGGCGAGGTCGGCAACAAGAAGCAGTACGACCCGCGCGCCTGGGGCAAGGCCGCCGAGGAGGGCATGGCCGCCCGCGTCGTCGAGGCCTGCGAGCGCCTCGGCTCCGTCGGCTCCGCCCTGCAGTGAGCCCTCACCCCGCGCAGGGGTGAAGGACTGAGCGGCGATTGATCGCTGTACGTGGCTCCGGCGCCATCATGGTGTCGGAGCCACGTCGTGTCTGCGTACCGAGGTGACGGGAGGGCTGACCCTGCCGGCGTCCGACGCTGAAACGGCCGAGTGGTTACATTCTTGCAGGGAGTGCACCCCTGTGTCGCTGGTCCTGACGGGAGGTGGAATGGGCTGGATTAGTGCGAAATAAAGCGATCGACAGCGACGTCGACCTTGGCGTCGATGAAGAGACCTGGGTCACTGGTTGCAAGCCTTGCAGCAATCTGGGCGAGAATGTGCCATGATTGGTCGTCGCCGTTGAGCCGACGGGTCCGCCGCCGGCGACACGGCAGTCGCACCTCGCGGACGCCTCGTCCGTACCTGTCCCATGTGTCCAAAGGAGGACTCCCAATGCGACTCATCTCCCGCCGCTCCATGCTGGGCGGAACCGCCGTGCTCGCTGTCGCCGCGACCCTGGCGGCCTGCTCGAAGAGCTCGTCCGGTTCCGACGGCGATGGAGGTGTCTACTTCCTCAACTTCAAGCCCGAGTCGGAGCAGGCCTTCAAGGACATTGCGGCTGCCTACACGAAGAAGACCGGTGTCGCCGTCAAGGTCGTCACCGCCGCTTCCGGTACCTACGAGCAGACCCTGAAGTCCGAGGTCGCCAAGTCCAACCCGCCCACGCTGTTCAACCTCAACGGCCCCGTGGGCTACGGCAACTGGAAGGAGTACGCCTCCGACCTGTCCGACGCCGACTTCACCAAGCAGATGACGGACGCGTCCCTGGCCCTCAAGGGGATGAGGACAAGGTCGGGCGTGCCGCTGGCCATCGAGGGCTACGGCATCATCTACAACGCCGCCATCCTCAAAAAGTACTTCGCCATGGAGGGCGCCAAGGCCACCGCCGTTGACCAGATCAAGGGCTTCGACAAGCTCAAGGAGGTCGTCGAGGACATGCAGGCCAAGAAGGCCGACCTCGGTATCGAGGGTGTCTTCGCCGCGACCTCGCTGTCTCCCGGCGAGGACTGGCGCTGGCAGACCCACCTGGCCAACTACCCCGTCTACTACGAGTACCGCGACGACAAGGTAGACGACCTCGACGAGATCAAGCTGACCTACTCGGACAACTACAAGAAGATCTTCGACCTCTACCTCAACAACTCCACGATCAAGCTCCACCGAGGCCAGCGCCAAGACGGTCACCGACTCCATGGCCGACTTCGCCCCTGGGCAAGGCCGCCATGGTCCAGAACGGCAACTGGGGCTGGTCGCAGATCTCCGAGGTCTCCGGCAACACGGTCAAGGCCGAGGACGTCCACTTCCTGCCGATCTACGTCGGCGTGTCCGGTGAGGACAAGGCCAACATCGCCATCGGTACCGAGAACTACCTGACGATCAACTCCCAGGCCGCTGAAGGTGACCAGAAGGCCACCAAGGATTTCCTCACCTGGCTGTTCACCGACGCCGAGGGCTCCAAGCTCGTCGCCGAGAAGCTCAGCATCATCGCGCCCTACAAGGCCTACGCCGAGCTGGCCCCCTCCGACCCACTGGGCAAGGAGGTCGCTGCGGCCATCACCAACAAGGACCTCACGCCCGTCAAGTGGGTCTTCCCTGACCTTCCCGAGCCAGGACTTCGAGGACCAGCTCGGCCAGCACCTGGCTCAGTACGCTTCCGGCAGCGCTGACTGGGCGAAGGTCAAGGACTTCTTCGTGACCACCTGGGCCTCCGAGAAGAAGTCGGCTAAGGAGAGCTGACACCGTCGAGTCGCCTCAGCCCGACCGGGACGCCTGAGTCCGTCGACGGCGGCGTGGTGGCGACTCATCTCCCCATACCCTTTCCGTCCGGGGCGGCGCGCCCGGAGCCGATCGGCTTTGCGCGTTGCCGCCCCGGCGGGAGCCCTTTGGTACCCGGTCGTCCCGGCGGGTGCCGGTCGCACCTCGAGGCAGATATGACCAAGGCACTGAAAAAGTTCTTCCCAGTTTTTTTGCGGGGCCGACCCTGTTGGCCTTCATGATCGCGTTCATCGTCCCCTTCTTCATGGGGCTCTCATCTCCTTCACCAAGTTCAGCACTCTGACCAACGCGCGGTTCGTCGGTACTGACAACCACGCCAGGGCCCTGGGGGAGCGCAGCGACTTCCCTCAGGCGCTCGTCTTCACCGCCGTCGTCTCGGTCATCTCGATCGTCACGGTGAACCTGGGCGCCTTCGCCCTGGCCTACTTCCTGACCCGCAAGCTGCGCGGCACCAACTTCTTCCGCGCTGTCTTCTTCATGCCCAATCTCATCGGCGGCATCGTCCTGGGCTACACCTGGCAGGTCATGCTCAATGCGATCCTCCAGCGCTGGGGCCAGACGATCGTCAATGACTGGCGACTGGGACTGGCCGGCCTGGTCATGCTCGTCAACTGGCAGCTCATGGGCTACATGATGGTCATCTACATCGCCGGTCTGCAGAACGTGCCGCCCGAGCTCATCGAGGCCTCCCAGATCGACGGCGCTAGTCGCTGGCAGACGCTGCGCAACGTGACGCTGCCGATGATCATGCCCTCGATCACCATCTGCCTGTTCCTCACCCTGGCCAACACCTTCAAGATGTACGACCAGAACCTCGCTCTGACCAACGGGGCACCGGCCAAGCAGACCCAGATGGCCGCGCTCAGCATTGTCAACACGATGTACAAGAAGATCGGCCAGGAGGGCGTCGCCCAGGCCGAGGCCGTCGTCTTCTTCCTCATCGTCGCCGCCATCGCGCTCATCCAGCTGCGCGCCACTCGTTCCAAGGAGGTCGACGCGTGAGCACCGCCGTCCAGACCCACGTCCCCGGATCCGCCGCCCCCACTCGCAAGGCGAGTCGGAAGACCGCTGCGCACACACCCGGACAGAACGCTCTCGTGGGCGTGCTGGGGATCCTGGCCTTCGTATGGGTCATCCCCCTGACCTTCATCCTCATCAACTCCTTCAAGGGCAAGTTCTACATCTCCGACAGCCCCTTCGCCCTGCCGACCCCCAAGACCTTCGCCGGCCTGGACAACTACGCCACCGGCCTGGCTCTGTCGGGCTTCGCCAGCGCCATGGGCTGGTCGCTGTTCATCACGGTGGGCTCCGTCGTCGTCATCGTGTTCCCTGACGGCGATGACCGCCTACTACATCACCCGCATCAAGACCTGGTGGACCTCGGCGATCTACTACGCCTTCGCCTTCTCCATGATCGCTCCGTTCCAGATGGTCATGTTCCCCACCGTCAAGGTCGCCGACATGCTCGGCCTGGCCACGCCCTGGGGCATGATCGTCCTCTACCTCGGATTCGGCGGCGGGCTGTCCGTCTTCCTGTTCGCCGGCTTTCATCAAGTCGATCCCCATGGAGATCGAGGAGGCCGCCTACATGGACGGCTGCTCCCCGCCGCAGACCCTACTTCAAGGTGGTCATGCCGCTGCTCGCCGACGGCGGTCACCGTGGCAATCCTCAACGCCATGTGGGTGTGGAACGACTTCCTCCCTGCCCAACCTCGTCATCGGTCAGGACGATCGTTATAAGACGATCCCGATCGTCATCCAGTCGCTCGTCGGCTCCAACGGAAACCGTGACATGGGTGCCCAGATGGCCATGCTCGTCTTCGCCATCGTCCCGATCGTGGCCTTCTACCTCTTCGGTCAGAAGCACATCATCGAGGGCGTTGCCGCAGGAGCGGTCAAGGGCTGATGCCCGCGCACGAGTCCTGAATCGGGCGGTTCTCGGGCCCCACCGTGGGCACCGAGAACCGCCCGTATCATTTTCCCCTGTTACTGCTCGAGCCCGCATGAAGGAGATTCCGTGGCGCTGTTCCCCGGCCCCGACAGTCCGGCCTACCGGGCCTGGTCCGCAGCGGCCGACGTCGTCATCCTCAACGTCCTCACCCTGGCCGGCTGCCTGCCGGTGGTGACGGCAGGCGCCTCACTGACGGCCTGCGCCCGGGTCGCCGGTGCGATGGCGGCCGACGGCGACCTGGCGGTCATCACCACCTGGTGGCGTTCCTTCCGTCTCAACCTGAGCCAGTCCCTGACCTGGTGGCTGCCGGTGCTCGTACTGGTGACCCTCGGCGGCTGGGAGTACCTGGTCCTGGCAGGCTCCTCCCCGGAGGGCCAGCACGGCACCGTGAGTGGTGCACTGTCCGGGGTGGTGCTGGCTGGAGGAGTCCTCCTGGCCGCGGTCCTCATCTGGTTGGTGGCGCTGGTGGCCTTCTTCGATGCGCCGCTCATGCGGCACCTGTCCAACGCGGTTCGGCTCGCGGTGGGGCGCCTTGGGATCACGGCACTCGCTCTGGTGATCACGGTTGCGCCGGTGGTGGCCTTCTGGGAGCTTCCGGCTGCACGAGCCGCGGTTGCATGGTTCATGGTCCTCATCGGACCGGCCTTCCAGGCCTACCTCATTGCCCTGCTCCAACGCTCCACGATGACGGCGCTCGGTGCTCCGGTGCCGGCGCCCCGAAGCGGGTGACTCGGTTCGGGGTGAGCGACGCGTGCTTGCCGCCCGTCTAGCATGATGGTCCCGGAATCAGGAGATTCCGGGACCATCACAGTCGCCGGCAGTTCTTAGAGCCCCTGCCCCGGCTGGCCGAACTGGCCTGGTTGGCCGTTGTAAGGCTGCTGGTAGGGGTGGGGTGCCGGCCCTGCGTCACCCGGCTGATAGGGCTGGGGTGCCGCCCCTGCGTCACCCGGCTGATAGGGCTGACCCGGCTGGCCGCTGTAAGGCTGCTGGTAGGGGTGGGGTGCCGGCCCTGCGTCACCCGGCTGATAGGGCTGACCCGGCTGGCCGAACTGACCCGGTTGGCCGTTGTAGGGCTGCTGGTAGGGCTGACCCGGCTGGTCCGGCTGGCTGAAGAAGGCCTGGTTGGGATCGTAGCCCTGAGCGGGAGTCGCGTAGGGGCCGAACTGGGTCTGCTGCTTCTTCTTCCTCTGGCTCATGGCAACCGCGACGCCTCCACCGATAGCGGCCGCTGGGATTGCTCCCATCAGCAACCACGCCCAGGTGGGAGTGGAGCTGCTCCTTCCTGTGCTCTCCTGAGAGCTGCTAGGCGTCGCGCCGGCAGCGGCTTTGTCCTTCCCCTTGACCTGGTGAGAGTCCCCATCGTTGAAGGAGACCTTGGTGCCGTCAACCTTGCCGCCGTCGGCTTCGGTGACCTCGCCGGGGAAGGTCACCGACTGAGTGATGTTGAAGGTGGTGCTGGAGGACTGATCGTTGAAGTCGGGGGTTGTGACGGTGAACTCGTCCCCGCTGTGCGAGACGCTGCTCGATGAGTCTGAGACCGAACCGGTTCCCTGCAGGATACAGCTGCGAGTGTCGCCCTCGTCCTTGAACTCGACCGTGACGTCCTTGGCATCCGACTCGTCGGCGTCGAACGTTTCCTTGTTGCAGATACTCTTGCTCAGCGTCGGGGTGGACCCGCGCTCCGACATCGTGAACTTCGCGGTATAGGTCTCGTCTTCCTTGACCACGATCTCACTGGACACCGTCATGCTGACGTCGTCCTCAACCATGGGAAGGGCGTGCCCAGGTGCGCCGGCCAGAGCCAGGGCGGCGACTACGGTCAGGACGAAGAGGAACGCCAGCGCAGAGCGCGGTGCGGAGATGGGACGGACGGTGGCATGAGGCATGTACCCCACCGTATCGTCTCCTCGGTCGGTTGGGACTGGATCGTCATCGGGATCTTTGTCCTCGGGCTCCGGTAGGCTTGAGGGCGGTGTGTCCACCGGCACGCCGTCACTGAAGCCAGGGAGCAGCCATGCCAGCCGTTGTCGTCGTCGGGACCCAGTGGGGAGACGAGGGAAAGGGCAAGGCGACTGACCAACTCGGTCAGGACGTCGACTACGTCGTCAAGTTCAACGGCGGTAACAACGCCGGCCACACGGTGGTCATCGACGACGAGAAATTCGCCTTCCACCTTCTACCAGCTGGTGTGCTCACCCCCGGGGTCACTCCTATCATCGGCAACGGCGTCGTCGTCGACCTGGAGGTCCTCTTCAACGAGATCGCCGAGATCGAGGCTCGTGGCAAGGATGCCTCCAGCCTCCTCATCAGCGCCAACGCCCACATCATCCCCTCCTACAACCGGGTCCTGGACCGCACCACCGAGCGCTTCCTGGGCGCGCGCCAGCTGGGCACCACCGGCCGCGGGATCGGCCCGACTTACGCGGACAAGATGAACCGTGTGGGCATCCGTGTCCAGGACCTCTTCGACGAGTCGATCCTGCGTCAGAAGGTGCGCTCCGCCCTGGACCAGAAGAACAGCCTTTTCCTCAAGGTCTTCAACCGGGCGGCCATCGACGCCGATGCCGTCGCCGACGAGCTGCTCTCCTACGCCGAGCGGGTCCGCCCCATGGTCGTGGACTGCTCCCTGGTGCTCAACAGCGCCCTCGACAAGGGCAAGACGGTCCTGTTCGAGGCCGGCCAGGCCACGATGCTCGACATCGACCACGGGACCTACCCCTTCGTCACCTCCTCCAACCCCACCTCCGGCGGCGCCTGCACCGGCACCGGCGTGGGGCCCACCCGGATCGACTCGGTCGTCGGCGTCGTCAAGGCCTACACCACTCGAGTGGGGGAAGGACCCTTCCCCACCGAGCTTCATGACGAGATGGGCGAGCGCCTGCGCAACGAGGGCGGCGAGTTCGGCGTCACCACGGGCCGTCCGCGCCGCTGCGGTTGGCACGACGCCGTCGTCACCCGGTATGCGGCCCGCGTCAATGGGCTCACCGATCTGGTGATGACCAAGCTCGACGTCCTGACCGGGTACGAGACCATTCCCGTGTGCGTCGCCTACGACATCGAGGGCACCGTCACCCAGGAGATGCCGCTGACCCAGTCCGACTTCCACCACGCCGTCCCCGTCTACGAGGAGCTGCCCGGCTGGAGCGAGGATATCAGTGGGGTGCGCCGCTTCGCCGACCTGCCGCAGGCCGCCCAGGACTACGTGCTGCGCATTGAGGAGCTGGCCCACTGCCGGGTCTCCGCGATCGGCGTTGGGCCGGGACGCGAGGCCACGATCTCGCGTCATTCACTCATCGGGTGACGCCTGTCGGCGGGGTGCGCCGAAGGGTGGGACGGTGCCTCTCCCGCCTCAAATCTGTGTGAACGGAGGGCAGGCGCCACTGACTTCGTTGCATGAAAACGGCGGCCCTGAGCGCAGTGCATGGCTGGCATGTTGCTCAGGGCCGCCGTGGTCGACTTCAGTGGGTGGTCGGTGAGCCTGGCTGGTTGTCAGAAGGAGGGACAACGGGGCCGGGGCCCGCCGCACTGTCGTGTCCCTGCTGCACGTAGTCCGGACCGGTTGGGGCCGAGGCCGGTGGGGGTACCGAACCGGGTGCCGGTGCCTGCCCGGGAGCAGGGGACGGCGGCTGCCCGAGTGCGTATCCCGCATCTGCGGTCGGGGGCACCTGGTACGTCTGCTGCTGAGTCGCCTTCTTGCGGTTGTTCAGGTACCAGAAGGCACCGCCTCCGGCAGCTGCGACCACCAGCACTCCGAGGATCACCCAGACCCATGGGAAGGCAGGAGTGTCCTTGCCGGTCACCCGGTACTCACCGGGCTCTTTGAAGGTGACGGTGGTTCCGTCGATCTTCCCGCCGTCGGAGTTGGTGACTTTTCCGGGGAAGGTGACTGACAGGGAGAAATCCAGGTCGTCATCGGCGCGGGAGAGGTCCCCGTTCTCGGTGTCGAAGACGTACTCGTCACCCACGTGCTCAATGAGGTCATTGCTCTCGGAGACCTTCTCCTTCCCGGTGAAGGTGCAGGTGGGACGCCCACCGGATTCGGAGTAGGTCGCCTTGGCGTTCGCCAAGGATCCTGAACCGGTCGACTCTTCGCAGCTCTCCTTCAGATCCTCTGATGACGAAGAGTTCTTCTCGTTTCGAGCGACGGCCACCTTGTAGTCATAGGTGTCGTCCTTGTTAATCGTGATATCGACGGTGTAGGAGCCTCGGCTGTCTTGACTTGTTGAGGCGGGCGTCAATGCGTTGCCCGCAGGGGAAACAAGTGCGAGGGACGCAAGAAGTGGGATGAATGTCAGTGCGCGCAGGCTGGGGCGCAGGGGAGTAGTTGCTGCCATGGGCATCACCCTAGACGATTGTCGGAGGTGATACAGGCGAACGTACGGAAAGGGCAGCCGATATAACCTGGGATAACAGCGGAGAAAAGAAAAAGGCTGAAAGAAGGTGCGGGGCTCCGGAGTCGTAAGACTCCGGAGCCCCGGTGGCATGGTGTGGATCAGTGTGAATCAGGTGTCAGTAGGTGCCCTGTCCGGGCTGGGGTCCGCCGTAAGGCGACTGGCCGGGCTGGGCCTGAGGAGCACCGTAGCCCGCCTGCTGACCGGGCTGGGCCTGAGGAGCACCGTAGCCCGCCTGCTGACCGGGCTGGGCCTGAGGGGCGCCGTAACCTGCCTGCTGACCGGGCTGGCCGGGGAAGGCCTGGTTCGGGTCGTAGCCCTGAACGGGAGCGCCATAGGAGGGCTGGCTCTTGTTCTTCTTGCTGCGGATGATGAAGAAGGCGGCAGCACCGCCGACCACGGCCAGGGCTCCCACGCCGACAAGGATCCACACCCAGATGGGGATGGAGCCGTCCTTGCCCTTCACCTTGTGGTTCATCGAGTCGGTGAAGGTGACCTTGTTGCCCTCGACCTTGCCGCCGTCGGCCTCAGTGACCTTGCCGGGGAAGGTTACCGAGTAGTTCAGCTCAAGACCCGGTACCGAATCGGCAGTGCTAGAGCTGCCGCCCGACGTGGCATCGACGATGTACTCGCCCTTCTCGTGGGTGATTCCCTTGGCGTCGGCAATCTTCCCGGATCCCTCAATGGTGCAGGTGCGGGTGTCGCCTTCCTCCTTGAAGGTGAACTTGGCGTTCTTGTAGTAGTCATCGGAGCTGATCTCGTTGAAGCTCTCTGCGGAGCAGGAGTCTTCGGTCAGTGCCTCGACGCCGGTTGAGGAGTCGATCATGTCCATGTGGACGTTGTAGGTGTCGTTGGACTTGATGGTGACGTCGACGTTCATGGTGAGCTTGACGTCGAAGTCTGCCTGAGGGGCGGCGTGACTGGGAGTCGTGACCAACGCAAGGGTCGCGGACAGGGCGAGGGCCGCGAGAGCCGTCAATGCGGATAAGGGCGCAGGGATGCGGCGGGTGGCTGCAGGTGTCATGGGCCCACAGTAGCGGTTTCGATGCCGGGTTGTAACCGGGGCTTCATGGGGATCGCTCCCCGGCGTGGGCTGTCACTGAGGCTGCTGCGGTGGGGGCCACCCGCTGTGCTGCGGAGGCGCCTGCGTCGGAACGGGAGGATAGGTGCTGTCGCCCGTCCCATCGGGGGCGCTGGGCTGCGACGGTTGTCCGAGGTATTGCTGGTACTGCTGCTGGTACGGATGATGAGGCGTGGACTGCGCGGGGAACTGCTGAGGTTCCGGCTGATTGGGATGGAACACCTGCGATGCGGGGCCCGGAACGGGGAAGGCTTGCGGGTGTGGTCCTGGCTGGGGCGGGCTGCTCCGCTGACGGCGTCGTACAACGACTGCCATCGTGATGAGTCCGATGACCACGAGCGATCCGACGCCGCCGATGATCCAGGGCAGGAGCTTGCTGGTCGTCAGCGCGGAGGCGGGACGGTCCTTGCCCTTGACCACGCGGCCCGTGAAATCGGTGAAGCTGACGGTGTTTCTCTCGTTGCCCTCGACTTCTCCGCCATCGCTCTGGGTCACCTCCCCGGGGAATGTGGCGGCATAGGACAGTCGCAACTTCGGTGATGGCTCCTTTCCGTTCAGGGAGCTGGTGTCGATGGAGTACTCGCCGTCCTTGTGGCTGATCGCGCCGTTGGTCTCAGAGATCTTCCCCTTCCTCGTTATGGTGCAGACTCGTTTGTCCTTCCCGTCGTCGAATTTCGTCTCAGCATTGGCGAAGATATTCGGCTCCAGGAGGAAGTAGTTCAGGGTGCAACTGCCCTCTGTGATGGGGGGAACCACGCTGTAGTCCGTCTGGTCGGTGATGACGAAGGATGCCTCAAAATTGTCATCGCTCTTGACGGTGACTTTCATTTCGATAGTGATATTCAGCTCGTCTGCCGCTTGCCCTGGAGGAGAGACTAGAGCCATCACAGCGATGAAGGTGAGGACAGCCAGTGCACTCAGTGCGGCATGGAGTCTCCTGGTGGTGACGGCACAGCTCATGACGTCACCCTAACCGTTACCTGGGCCCTCGGCGGCCGTTTGCGTAGCAATGTGGTGGTAGCCGGCTTTGTCCGTCCGCCTTGGTCTCAGGGTCGGTCCTGGGGCGGCCGGAAGTCCGAGTGGCCGGTTCCTTCCTGGTAAGGCATCTGCGCGTAGCCGGGGCCTGCTGAGTGTCCCGCGTATCCCGTGTCCTGGGGTGGAAAGGCGACGGCACCCGGACCCGGGGCGACGTACGGGGAGTAACCGGCTTGAAGATCGGCAACGGGATAGACCTGGGTCGGCCCCGGCGTCGGCTGCTGGGCGCAGGGAAGAGGTGACTGGTACGGCCCGCTGATGTAGACGTCTGACGGGATCGCGCCGGCAGCCCCGGCATCCTGCGGGACCCCGCCGTATGGGGAAGCCTGACTCATCTGCTGGGCGCGCCGGACTCGCAGAAGGTAGATCACAACCCCCACGATGATGAGGAGGACGATGCCACTGGCTATGGCAACCATCCACCACCGCAGGTGGAACCTCCCGTCCTCGCCTTCGGCGTGCAGGCTGTCTGAGCTCTCCAGCGCATTGTCCCAGGTGACCTTGTTGCCCTCGCTCCTCCCGTTGGACTTCGTCACCTCGCCGGGGAAGGTCACGGACACGGCGACCTTGGTGCTGCCCCCGATGTTCTGGGAGGGGAGCTGCGGGTTCTTCGAGCCGAGCTTGCTCAGTGAGCCTGGTGACAGGTCGAAGATGTACTGCCCGTCCTTGTGCTTGATCGTCCAGGTGTCAGTCTGAAGCTTGCTGAGTGGAACCGCCTTGGCGGTGACCTGACAGGCCGGATTGCTGTTGTGGGACGTGTAGGTGTAGGTCGCCTCGACGCCTTCGGGGAGCGGGGAGGACTTCCCCAGGTCCTTCTCTGTGCAGGTCTCCTTGGTGATGAGGTGCAGGTCGGATGAGTCCCACATGATGTAGGTCAAGTCGGCGGTCTCGTTGTCATGGATGACGAAGTCGTAGTGGACTCCGCAGCCGGCCAGGATCAGGGTGAGGGCGGCCAGTGCCGCCCAGGCCACTGGCCGCGGGACGTTGCGAGAGGCATCATTCATGCTTTGAGTCTAAAGCGGCGCAGCTCCTTGCAGGGGAGTACCCGCCTTCAGTGGCTAGTCCTTGCGCGTGCACCGCCGGCGTGACATGTGCCTTGTGGGGCGCCGCCGCAGAACGACCGCCGCCAGGGCTCCACCGACTGTCACGAGGCCGGCGGACAGCCAGATCCCCGACCTGCTCCACCAGGACACGCCCCTGGAGTTCTGCGCGTAACCCGAGGCGCTGACGCCCTTGGCCACGGTGTCGGGGTCGTCCCACGTGACCGTGGTGCCTGAGACCTTGCCTCCGCCGGACTGCGTCACCGCGCCGGGAAAAGTGACTGAGACCTTGGTGTCGACGACGCCCCTGAAGGAGGTGCTGCTCGGCTGGGGCTCGCCCTGGCCTCCCGACGGCGCAGCTGCGGCCTCCGGCGTGGCCCCGGCTGCGCCGTCGGCCCCGCCGGTCTCCTGTGAGGGGTCGGATGAGAAGGGCTGGATCGTCACCTTGTAGAGGTCGCCGTCGCGCACGACGATCGTGTTCGGCTCGGCGGACGAGGCCTGGGGAACCTTGACGCCCCTGATGCTCACCTGGCAGCCGAGCCCGTCGTCGCCGGTGATCGGCTCGGCCTTGATCGTGGTTCCCCAGGTACGCCCAGGGCGGCCGGGTCGGAGTAGGCGGAGCAGTCGGGGTCTTGCCCTGGGGGAAGACGGCGCCGGTCGTGTCCCGCATCTCCAGGGCGACGTCGTAGGAGCCCTGGGAGCTGATGGTCATGTCCATGTGAGCGGTGCAGGCGCTCAGTGCCAGACAGCAGGCGGCCACGATGGTTGACCGAGCGGCGGCACCAAACAGCAGACGGGCCCGGGGGCGCACGAAGGAACGCGTGGGGCTGGACGCGGGAGACGGCGCGACGGACATGCGGGCACGCTACACGCTCGCACTGGACCTTCACTGAGGGCGGAACGATGTCGTTTCAAAGGCGGCAAAAGCCGTCATCCTCCCGAATGTGGCCGATCACATGCCGGTGTGGCCGGGCCGAGTGGCCGAGTTAGGACCTTCGGCGATGTGACCTCGGGCGCCACGTGGGGAGGATTGCCCTCGACCGAGCGGGTCTCCAACGGCGCGCTCACCGGATCAACATACCCAAGGAAGGGACTCGCATGACTGTGTCTGAGAAGGACGTTCGCGCCGCCGCGCCGGCTAACGCTCCTGAGGATGTCATCGAATTCGTCACGCGCATCGCCGAGCTGGCCAAGCCCGAGAACGTCTACTTCACGGACGGTTCACAGGAGGAGTGGGACCGTCTGACCACCGAGATGGTCGAGTCCGGCGTGTTCACCCGCCTCAACCCCGACAAGCGCCCCAACTCCTTCCTCGCGCGCTCCCTGCCCAGCGACGTCGCCCGTGTGGAGTCCAGGACCTTCATCTGTTCCGAGAAGGAGGAGGACGCCGGCCCGACCAACAACTGGTACGACCCGGTCGAGATGAAGAAGATCCTCAACGAGAAGTTCGACGGCGCCATGCGCGGCCGGACCCTCTACGTCATCCCCTTCTCCATGGGTCCCCTGGGCGGCCCCATCTCCCAGCTCGGCATCGAGCTGACCGACTCCCCCTACGTGGTGGTCAACATGCGGATCATGACCCGCATGGGCTCGGCCGCCATGGACCTCATCGCCGAGGGCCGCCCCTGGGTCCCGGCCGTGCACTCCGTCGGCGCGCCGCTGGCCGAGCACGAGAAGGACACCACCTGGCCCTGCAACGACGAGAAGTACATCACCCACTTCCCGGAGACCAATGAGATCTGGTCCTTCGGCTCCGGCTATGGCGGCAACGCCCTGCTGGGCAAGAAGTGCTACGCGCTGCGCATCGCCTCGACCATGGCCCGCCGCGACGGCTGGATGGCCGAGCACATGCTCATCCTGCGCCTGACCAATGAGAAGACCGGCAAGCAGTACCACGTCACCGCCGCCTTCCCGAGCGCCTGCGGCAAGACCAACCTTGCCATGCTCCAGCCCACCATCCCGGGCTACAAGGTCGAGACCGTCGGCGACGACATCGCCTGGATGCGCCCCGGCCCCGACGGCCGCCTGCGCGCCATCAACCCCGAGGCCGGCTTCTTCGGCGTCGCCCCCGGCACCTCCTACGACACCAACCCCATGGCCATGGACACCATGAAGGCCAACACCATCTTCACCAACGTCGCTCTGACCGACGACGGCGACGTGTGGTGGGAGGGCATCGACGCCCCGATGCCGGAGCACCTCATCGACTGGCAGGGCAACGACTTCACCCCGGCCGATGCCGCCGAGGGCAAGAAGGCCGCCCACCCTAACAGCCGCTTCACCACTCCGGCCTCGCAGTGCCCGATCATCTGCCCCGACTGGGAGGCTCCCGAGGGCGTGGCCATCGACGCCATCCTCTTCGGCGGTCGCCGCGCCACCAACGTGCCGCTGGTCGCCGAGCAGTACGAGAACGCCCACGGCGTGTTCATCGGCTCGGCCGTGGCCTCCGAGGTCACCGCCGCCGCCCTGGACGCCAAGGTCGGCTCTCTGCGCCACGACCCGATGGCCATGCTGCCCTTCTGCGGCTACCACATGGCCGACTACTGGACGCACTGGCTGGAGATGCAGGAGCAGCTGGGCGACAAGTTCCCCAAGGTCTACCAGGTCAACTGGTTCCGCAAGGACGAGAACGGCAAGTTCATCTGGCCCGGCTACGGCGAGAACTCCCGCGTGCTCGACTGGATCGTGCGCCGCGCCTCTGGCGAGGCCGGGGCGATCGACGGCGTCACCGGCCGCTACCCCAAGTTCGAGGAGTTCAACCTCGAGGGCCTCGACCTGGGCGAGGAGGAGTGTGGGCCAAGATGTACGACATCGACCCCGAGGCCTGGTCCGCCGAAATGGACGACACCGAGGAGTACTACAAGCAGTTCGGCGACAAGCTCCCCGAGGCCATCAAGGAGCAGCTCGCCAAGTTCCGTGAGCGCATCGCCAAGGCCAAGAATGCCTGATCACGGCTGAGAGCCTTCCCTGCGAAGGACTCTGACGGGGGCTCCCACCGGTTCGCCGGTGGGAGCCCCCGTCTCTCTGTCGCACCGAGGTGGTGAGTGGTGCCCATCGTGACGGGCAGATTCCTGTGATGTAAAGGAATATAGTGGAAATAATACGGCGGGCGGGTGGGGCATCTATGGTGCTGCATCGAACCGCGGTGCGCCATGCGGAGGTGGTGAGAGTGGAACGTCGAGAAAACTTCTACGTAAGTAATGTCCGCGGCATTCTAGGCGAAGATGGTATTGGTCGCTATACCCCAGACGGTTCCTTTGTGCGCCTCAAGAACCCCTTTAGAGGTTGGGCTACTCTCAAGTGTATTCATGAGGGCGACTGCAAGCTGATCCTGCGCAGGTCGACGATAGTGAGATTGGCTGCGGTGGCAGTGATAGTCATCTCTATTGCGTGGCTGTTCCTTCTTAATATGCGCCTGAGTGATTCTCTTTCGCCGGAAGATACTCACCTTCTTCTCTGCCTTACTGTAGGGGCGCTCGCGTGGGCGGTGAACACATTGCGGCGCCGAACTGTTCTTAGCGAATCGGGCATTGAGATGCGGGGACTGCTCTTCGCAGAGTTGCGCCCCTGGCCCGCAACTCGATCGAAAATAACCTTCTCCACTATCGAAATCGGTAGGCACTGTCCGTATGGAGTGCTTATCTACCGAAATCGATTGATGTTGATCAATGGGGCGCTAGACGACCTTATTAGACTACCGGGAAGCGTATCCTGGGTGGAAGGCGAATACATGATTGAGCGGATTTGGTCATTCGCCGAGGAGAGGGGGCTGGGTGGTCTCCGATCTCGGTAATCTTCAGGCGGATCCTGAGATGGTACGGGCTCGCGGAGAGATAGATAGGACGGCGATCGCGAATCGAAAGGAGTTGACCTACTGTGCTCCCGCTGTGCGGAAGCTGAAGGAAATGATGTGTAGTTGGGGCGTGATCATGTTCTTCATGGCTGCACTCCCCCTCGCGGGAGCGCAGGACGTGCTCAGGGATGACGCTCGCGATGTTTGGCTTGTAATGCTCGGAGTGACTCTACTCATCCTTGGTGCTATTCCCGCGGTGATTCTATTGGTGGGAATAGTGTCCTGCTTTCGGAGGACGTTGGTCCGCCGGGCGGGGATTCAAGTCAAGGGACGGGTTATTCCGTGGCCGGAGTCCCGCTCTGACTTGTATGTCGCAGGTGATCGAGTCTTCTTAGCGGGGCGCGATGGTTCGCCCGTTCCCCTGCCTGCGACGGGGCTGGGGATCGGTGGTTTTAAAAAACGGCAAGAGAGGGCGATAGCTCAGTGTGAATCCATATGGCTCTGGGGAGTGACTCATGGTGTCGCAGAAGAGCATGGCCGATATATCCGTCTTCAGGACGAAGACATGCAACGAGACAGAGAAGTGTTTGAGATACGTGCAGGATTGAGATCATCGGCCACATTCAATGGTTGATTGCATTTCCTGGGAGAGGGTGACGTGTGATGATATCTTTTACGAGCCGTTCTGGTGGCGCCGGGAACACCTCTGGAGGTTCCGGAAGCAGGCGCCCAGTCAGGAACAAGTCGCTGCGGGGGTGGACGACTGAGACCTCAGATGGACGCCTGATACTGAGGCGCTCAGTGCTCGTTCGGTACGTCGCGATGGCGGCGGCCGTCGTGGGAGTCGCCTGGATGGCGTCAACGGGGGCGCAATTGCTGGGCTCGCTGATGAGCGGCTTCTATCGCTCCGATGACATGTATGTTCTTATGATGCTCAGCATTCCGACGATCTGGGGGATAAATGTTACGCGACGTAGATCTGTTCTGAGCGAGTCCGGTGTTGAGATGCGGCGTCTTCTGTTCACTGAGCGACGTCCTTTTGGACGTCAGTGCTCTCAAGGTTCACGCTTTCGACGCTTGATATGACTGCGCCTGGATCCGAAGGAGGAATCGATCGAACTCGGATCGTACTCGTGAATGGTGATCGTGACGATCTCATCAGGCTTCCAGGTTGTGTTCTCGGCATGACGCTGGATGATTCCAGCAACAGGGGCTCTGCTGCTCTCCGGGCCATGTTGAATTATGTCCGACGACACGGCTGGATCGTCTCTGACGCTGAGTCGGTTCACGAGGATCCTCGGCTGGTGGAGGCTCGTCAGAATCATGGGGCCGACAAGATGATGAGAAAGAGTCGTGTTGTGTTCTGCACCCCAGTCTGGCGCAGAATCAAAGAACATCTCTGCAACGGTGGACTCTTCCTTATCGGATTGGGGGTACTGTTCATCCTCATTAGCGTTCAGCAGCTATTCTATGAAACAACCTCGGTGAGTGACTCGGATCGACTCTACGCGATACTGTTTCTTGTTCTTGCTCCCGTATTAATGGCCTACCCCATATACAAGATCTATGGATGCTTCCAGCGAGTAGTCGTGGATGACCGAGGAATTCGTGCCGGGAGGAGGACCTGCGCCTGGCCGGAGTCCCGCTCCGACCTGTTCGTCGTCGGGGACAGGATCTTTGTCGTGCATGCCAACGGGAGGCAGATCGCACTGGACGGTGCCGGTGTCACATGGGGGAACTTTCGTCGGAGGCAGGAGCAGTTGGTCGCCCGCTGTGAAGCCATCTGGCTCTGGGGTGTCGCCCATGGAGTCACCCGAGAGAGCGGCCGGTATATCGCCGTGCAGGATGAGGGCATGCAACAAGAACGCGAGATACTCGAAAAGAGCATCGGTTTGATGATCCCGCGGCGAGATCAGTCCGCTTGAACCGGAACGCCGGGCGTTCGTCGACGCCGAGTGGGCATGATGTCCTGGACCAACTCGGTGCGTGCGGAACGCGAGCGAGGGGTACCCGTACGAGGACGCCGTCTGGTACTGAGGCTGACACGGGGACTGATTCTGGGGAATCGGCATCGACCCATTCCTGGGGAGTGCGTCGGTTGCGATGACAGCGTAGGAAGTCAGGCTTCCCGCGGAAGTGGCCTGTGTCGGCGTATCAGCCAGCGGAATCTTCGATGCCAGAGCCCCAGCTCCTCCGCCCGAGTGGGTGGGGTCCTATCTCGTCGTCGTTTCGGAGGTCACCGCTGTGTAACGTGGCGTCATGCGCGAGTACTCACCTGATGGGTTCATGTCGCCAGGCTCCTCCCACGTGGCTCCAGCGGCCGACGGCGCACAGATGGGTCAGACGATCGACGAGGCCGTCGCCGACCTGGCGCTGCGAGCCACTCGGTACCTGCGCACCCATTTTCGCGATCGTGTCACCATCGGAGACCTCTCGGCGCACCTCGCCTACAGCCCCTCCCACCTCACCCGGGTCTTCACGGCCGCCGTCGGAACCTCGCCCATGGACTACCTGGCTGCCTGGCGACTGCACAAGGCCAAGCACCTCCTCGTCGCCCACCGGATGGGCGTGGCCGAGACCTGTCACGAGGTCGGCTACACCTCGGTGGGTACCTTCAGCCGGCGCTTCCTGCGCGACGTCGGAACCCCGCCTGGCGCCCTGCGTCGCATCGCCGACCGGATCGCCGAGCAAACCCTGCCGGCCGTAAGCCTCCTGGTACCGGCGGCGGGGAGGATCCGCGTACGCCCGGAAGTTCCGGAGAAGATGCGCCGTGCGCTCGGACCTGCCCCCTACCAGTGGGTCGGCACCTTTCCCCGCCCCGTCCCCAGCGGGCTGCCGGCCACCGGGACACTGCGTCGTGGTATTGACGAGGTGGAGCTGCCCGTGGTCCCGGACGCTCCCTGGATCCTCGCCACCGTTCTTCCCGACGGTGCCAGCGTCTACGAGCACCTGGCCCCCGCGAGCCCGCTCGTCGCGCGACTGCCCGTCCCCGAGGTTCCCGTCGCCGGCCCCGTCACCCTGCCGGTGCGCGCCGCCCTCCCTGGGATCCCGCGGTCCTTGTGGCCCTGGCAGCGATGGTGGTCTGATGGTCGTCTGAGTCGGCCTGAAAGGGGCACCGCTCAAGAGAGCAGGATCGGAGTCGTTAGCGGTGCGCCGACCGGTCTACCGTCGTGGAGCGTTATGACGTCCCTCGACATGCAGCTGGAGTAAGGAGCCACTGATGACCGACATCACCGCCAATGCCCTGCCTGTGCCCGCCGAGCGCCTTGCCGGCTTTCCCTGCTGGATCGAGCTGTACACACCGGACATCGACGCCTCGGCCGCGTTCTACCGGGACCTCCTCGGCTGGGAGATCACCCGCAGTGAGCCGGACGAACCGCTGACCACCGAGGTGCATCACGGCGGCCGGCTCATCGGCTCCTTCGAATCTGCCGCCCAGGCCCCCGGTGGTTCAGGCTGGCGGGTGAGCTTCATGGTCGACGACGTCCGCACCGCCGCCGGAGCCGCGGAGAGAACCGGAGGGAGTGTCGTTGTGGAACCCACTCGCGTCACTGAGACCATGGCCTACGCCCTCGCCTCCGATCCCGACGGTAACGTCATCGGGCTCCTGGAAGATGAGGATTTCGAGGGACCCTACCCCTACCAGGCCGGGATGCCGGTGTGGTTCGACGTCCTGGCCAGCGACCTGGAACTGGCTGAGCGCTTCTACCGGGAGGCCGCCGGGTGGCCCACCCGCCGGCTGACCATTGACGACCAGGAGCAGTCCTTCTACACGAGCGTCGTCGGGGGCAGATCTGTGAGCGGTGTGGGCCGGGCAGGCTATTTCGGGGTGAGGAGGCCCCTCGCGCTGGCGCATCTACTTCGGGGTCAAGGACGCAGACGCCGCCGCTCAGCGGGTGCGCGAGCTCGGGGGAACCATCGTCGTCGAGCCCATCGACTTCACGTTCGGGCGCATGGTGGAGGTTGCTGATCCGTACGGGGCGCGCTTCCTGCTCACCACCTTCTGACCCGCACACAGCGGCCGGGCGGGGTCACTGATGACCCCGCCCGGCCGTGTCCGGAGAGCGAGAGCGCTGGATGCTGTGAAAATGCGGAAGGAAGCACCCTCATGGCTGGACACTGCCCAGTGTTACCCCGCCTGCCGGTCCTCGGCGCCCCCGTCCGCTTCGGAGACCGCGTCCGCCGTGACTCTCTCGGGGTCCAGCAGCGCTAGGAGCCGCTCGGTCTGCCACGGCAGGATCCTGCCTTCGCCGAAGACCAGCTGGGCCTTATCGGGGTCCTCGACGACGTCGTCGGCCAAGAGCCCCAGCAGGTGCGCCAGCGGCATGCGCCGACCCTCCAGCAGGTCGAGCAGATGCGCCAGGGCCCGGTTGCTGCTGTGATCCAGGTTCGCCACCTGGTGCTCGCCCACGCCCACGGCCAGGTCGCGCCAGTGCAGGAAGAAGCGGATCGTCTCGCCCTCGGGCAGAGGCAGCCGGGTTCCACGCCCCGCCGTGCGCAGGCCCGGTGAGGCCGAACGTAGTCCCAACGGAGCCGTGTAGCCCTCATAGAGCCGCTGATCAACGGTGATCCGCCCCAGGTGTGCCCGCCGGTGCAGGCCTCCTCGACGGTGCGAACCACCGCGGCGTCGGCGGGGCCGGGACGACGGGTGGAGGGGATGAGCGTCGTCTTGGTGGCTCTGTCAACTTCGATTGGCCCCATGGTGACGGTCTGTTCTGGCCCCATGTCTACCCGGAGACCGGCTTGACCGAATCTTCACATTCCCTTGCCCCGACCTTGGTGTGGGGCTTCGAGGCTTGTGGCCATGACCTCGAACGAGAACTCTTCCCGTACCGTGCCGCTGGTTGCCCTGGGTGTCGGCACCATCGCAGCTGCCGCCCTGGCCCTGGCCGCCCCTGACCTGACCTCCGGGTCGGGGATGGAGGGCATGCCGATGACCCACTACATGGGGCTGTTGGCCGTGCGTCAGCCGTGGAACCTGCTGTTGTTCATGGCGCTTCCGGTCGTGCTGGCCGAGACGCTCGCGATCACCGAGTTGGTGATGCTGTTGGCTCGTCGGGGTGAGCGTCCGGCGCCGGGATGGGTGACGAAGGTGGGCCACTGGGCCGGGTTGCTGGCCGGGCCGGTGTGGGTGTTCATCGGCCTGCACCTGCTTATCACTGCCGTGGTTCCGCTGACGGTCAATGGTGGCTGGCGTGGCCCCGCGGACGTGATCGCTGTCCTGTCGTACCTGGCCGGTGGCGTGCCGATGCTGGTGATCAGCCTGCTGGAGGCCGAGCTCTTGGGCCGCGACGAGACCGGGCGCCTGCGCCTGCACGTGGCGATGGTGGCGGTGTTCCTGGTGGTGGCCCACGTCGCGATGATCTTCGGCATGCTCGACCCTGCCGTCATGGGCTATTCGCCGAAGGCGCCGGCCTCGGTGCAGCACGACATGGGCAGCATGTCCGGCATGAACCACGACATGGGTGGCATGACGGACATGGACCACTCGACGATGATGCCCAGCTCCGCCCCGTCGAATTGATCCCCGGCCGGGTCCGTGGTGAGGTGGTGTCATGAACAGCGCTTCTGTTGCGGTTGTACCGAGTGTCCTGGTCGTCGACGACGAGCCGGTGCTGTCGGGCACGGTGAAGAACTACCTCGAGCGGGCCGGCATGTCGGCCCAGACCTGCGGGGACGGGCTGGCCGCGCTTGACCTTGTCCGGGCCACGGCCCCCGACGTGGTGGTGCTGGACCTGGGCCTGCCGGGCATGGACGGGGTGGAGGTGTGCCGCCAGCTGCGCACCTTCAGCGACTGCTACGTGTTGATGCTCACGGCCCGCGCCGACGAGGTCGACAAGCTGATCGGGTTGTCGGTCGGCGCGGACGACTACATGACCAAACCGTTCAGCCCGCGTGAGCTGGTGGCTCGCATCCAGGTGCTGCTGAGACGCCCCCGCGCCGGAAGTACGGGCGCCACGGCCGCGGTGGTGCACCGCATCGGCGCCCTCACCCTGGACCCGTCGTCGCGTCGGGTGGAGCTCGACGCGTCACCGGTGGAGCTGACCCGTACCGAGTTCGACCTGTTGCAGGCCCTGGCGGAACACCCCGGCTGGGTGCTGAACCGCCGCCAGCTCACCGACGCCGTGTGGGGCGAGGACTGGGTCGGCGACGACCACCTGGTCGACGTGCACATCGCGCACCTGCGCAAGAAGCTCGGTGACGACCCCTCCCAGCCCCGGTTCGTGCAGACGGTGCGCGGCGTCGGCTACCGGATGGGCCAAGGGCAGTGATGCCGCGCAACCCGCGCGGCAGTTGGGGACGCCGACTGCTGTGGACCCAGATGGCCGTGGTGGCGGCGATGGCCGCCACCACGGTGCTGACGGCACTGCTGGTCGGCCCGGCATGGTTCCGGATGCACATGCTCGAAGCCGGCCACGCCCAGCCCGATGTCGTCGAGCACGCTCAGCAGGCCTTCCACGACGCGGGCCTGGTGTCACTGGCCGTGGGTCTGGGCACCGCGATGCTCGCCGCCCTCGGGGTCGCCACCGTCCTCAACCGGAACCTGTCGCGCGGGGTCGAAGCCCTCGTGGACGGCGCCCAACATGTCGCCGCCGGACACTACGACCAACCCGTCATGATGACCTCGGCCAGCCCCGAGCTGGCCCAGGTCGCCGACGCCTTTAACCACATGGCCAGCCAGATCGCCTCCACGGAGCAGACCCGACGACGCATGCTCACCGACCTGGGCCATGAGCTGCGCACCCCGCTGGCCGCCACCCAGGTCACCCTCGAAGGACTGCAGGACGGTGTGGTCGACTTCACCCCCGCAAACGTCGAGATCCTGCTACGGCAGAACCAGCGGCTGGCCGCCCTGGCCGCCGACATCTCTGAGGTCTCCCGCGCCGAGGAAGGCAGCATCCCACTGTCGCTGAGCCACCAGGACCTCGACCAGATCGTGACGGCCAGCGTCGCCGCAGCCCGGCACGCCTACGACGCCGCCGGGGTGACGCTGCACGCCCAGACCGTTCCCGGCCTGCGCGTCGACGTGGATGCCGCTCGCATCGGGCAAGTCCTGGACAACCTGCTGCGCAACGCCCTGCAACACACGGTGGGCGGCAACCGGGTCGAGGTCGCGATGAGACACGAGCACGACCGGGCCGTGGTCCGCGTCACCGACAACGGCGTCGGCATCCCCACCGAGGCCCTCACCCACGTCTTCGAACGCTTCTACCGCGTCGAGGGCACCCGCACTCGCGACGTCGACGGTGGAACCGGTGTCGGCCTGGCGATCTCCAGGGCCATTGCCCGCGCCCACGGCGGTGACCTGACGGCCCACAGCGACGGCCCCGGCCACGGCGCAACCTTCGCGCTGACCCTGCCCACCGTGACTTCTTGACCAGATCTTGACCAACCCCTGCCGGGGCTTCATCCGGGCCCGACAGGCTCAAGGACATGAACACACTTTCCCGCCGCCACGTCCTGTTCACCGGTCTCGGCCTGGCCTCGGCAGGGGCCTTGAGCGCCTGCGGCGCCAAGAACACCCCGGCCGCAGCACCCGCCGCGCCGAACTCCCCATTGACGATCCCCAGCCAGACCCCGCTGGTCGCAGCCCCCGGCACGAAGACCGTCAACCACGTCCTCACGCCCCGGCCGGTCACCCTCGATCTGGGCGGCGTCACAGCCAGGACTTGGGCCTACGACGAGACCCTCGACGCCCCCGTCCTGCGGGCCCGCGCCGGAGACCTGCTGCAGGTCCGCGTCGAGAACAAGCTTCCCACCAGCACCTCCGTCCACTGGCACGGCATCGCGCTGCGCCAGCCAAGCGACGGCGTGCCCGGCGTCACCCAGCAACCCATCGAGGCCGGCAGCAGCTTCACCTACCAGTTCGTCGCCCCCGACCCCGGCACCTACTTCTTCCACCCCCACACCGGGGTGCAGATCGACCGCGGCCTGTACCGGCCGCTGGTCATCGACGACCCCGCTGAACCCGGCCGCTACGACCACGAGTGGATCATCACCCTCGACGACTGGGCCGATGGCGTGGGCACCTCACCCGATGACATCCTCGCCGCGTTCAAGGCCCAGAACGGCACCGTGTCCAGCGGCATGAACCACGACATGGGCGGCATGGACCACGGCATGTCACCCTTGGGTGACGCCGGGGACGTCACCTACCCCCACTACCTCGTCAACGGCCGCGTCCCCGCCGCGCCCCGCACCCTGACCGCCAAGCCCGGGCAGAAGGTACGACTGCGCGTCGTCAACGCCTCCTCCGACACCATCTTCAAGCTCGCCCTGCAGGGCCATCGACTCACCGTCACCCACACCGACGGGTTCCCTGTGACCCCCACCCAGGCCAGCGCCGTCTACCTCGCGATGGGAGAACGACTGGATGCGACCATCACCCTCGGCGACGGCGTGTTCGTGCTGCAGGCCGCGCCCGAGGGCAAGAAGGGCACCCTGGCCCGCGCCATCGTGCGCACCGGCTCCGGCAACGTCCCGGCCCCGGACACCCGCATCGCAGAACTCGACGGCAAGGCCCTGCTGACCACCCAGCTCAAGCCCGCCGACAGCGCCCGACTGCCCGACCGCAAGCCCGACACCACCCTCGACGTGGCACTCAACGGCCAGATGAAGCCCTACGCGTGGGGCCTCAACGGCAAACGCTTCGGCGAGGACACCCCACTGGCGCTCAGCCGCGGCCAGCGCGTGCGGCTGCGGATGACGAACATGACGATGATGGCCCACCCCATGCACATCCACGGCCACACTTGGGCCCTGCCCGGCAGCGACGGGCTGCGCAAGGACACCGTCCTGATCCGCCCCATGGAGACCGTCGAGGCCGACCTGCAGGCCGACAACCCCGGCACCTGGATGCTGCACTGCCACAACATCTACCACGCCGAACTCGGCATGATGACGACCCTGCGCTACTGACATCTCCCGGCCGATGTCGGCCACCCACGCCTGCCCTGATGGCGCGGCTGCCCCTTGCGGCAGCCTCACCATCGCCGTCTGCAGAGCTTGACCAGACCTTCACCAAACCTCGCGAGCTCATTGACCTCGCCCCGTCACCGTGGAAGTGGAAGGAAAACCCCTTCCCCGAGCAGACAAGGACACGCCATGTACACGAGCCCCTGACCAGGCCCCCGCTCCTTCGGCGAGGCCCCCGCCAGCCCCCTTACCGGCCCAATGACCGACCAGGACCCCACCAGCACCACCCACCAGCACGGCAACTCCCACCAGCACGGCAAGTCCCACCACTGGATGCACCTGCTGATGTGCGCACCGATGCTGCTCGTGGTCGCCGGCTACCTGTGGGCCGGACGTGCCAGCCTCGCCGCCGGCGGTGTCCTGGCCGCCCTCGTGCCCGCCATCAGCTGCATGCTCATGATGTGGCTGATGATGCGCATGATGGACCACGGATCCCAGCACTGACCACCGCCCGCCATCCACCGGCAGCACCGTCTCGAGGAGCAACCCATGAACCACCCGGCAGCCACCGCCACCCACGACCACACCACCCGCTACACGTGCCCGATGCACCCCGAGGTGACCAGCGACCAGCCCGGCCGCTGCCCCGAGTGCGGCATGTTCCTCGTCGATGCCGACGCTGCACCCGCCACCCACCAGCACGGACACGGCCGCCAGAACGGACATGCCCAGCAGCACGACACCCACGACAAGGGCACGTGGCTCTGCCCGATGCACCCCGAGGTGACCAGCGACCACCCGGGACGCTGCCCCAAGTGCGGGATGTTCTGCAACCCGCCGACGGTGGGGACGCGCCGGCCGCACAGCACCACGACCACCAGCACCCCACCGGCGAGCCGGCGGTGGTGGCCGGTGCGGTCGCTGCAGGGGACTGGACCTGCCCGATGCACCCCGAGGTCCGCAGCGACGGCCCCGGTGACTGCCCGATCTGTGGCATGGCGCTGGAGCGGGTCTCGGCCGGGCTCGACGACGGCCCGAACCAGGAGCTCGTCGACATGCGTCGCCGGTTCCGGGTGGCGGCGGTGCTGAGCGTGCCGCTGGTGGCGATGGTGATGGTTCCCATGGTGCTGGGGCGTGCGCTGCCCGGCAGCGTCGCGCCGTGGCTCGAGCTGGCCTGTCGACGCCGGTGGTGTGGTGGGCTGGGTGGCCGTTCTTCGTGCGCGGCGCGAAGTCGGTGGTCAGCCGTCACCTGAACATGTTCACCCTGGTGTCGTTGGGTGTCGGTGCCGCGTGGCTGTACAGCGTGGTCGCGGTGCTGGCGCCGGGGTTGTTCCCGTCCGGGATGCGGGCGATGGACGGCCGGGTCGGCACCTACTTCGAGGCCGCGGCAGTCATCATCACCCTGGTGCTGCTCGGCCAGGTCCTCGAGCTGCGGGCCCGCGACCAGACCTCCGGTGCGATCCGCACCCTGCTCGACCTGTCACCGGCCACCGCGCACCGCATCGGGGCCGACGGCACCGAGACCGACGTGCCGGCCGCCGAGCTGCAGCTGGGCGATCGGTGCCGGGTGCGGCCGGGCGAGAAGGTGCCGGCCGACGGCACCGTGGTCGATGGTCACGCGTATGTGGACGAGTCGATGATCACCGGCGAGCCGGTTCCGGTCGACAAGAGCCCCGGTGACCGGGTCATCGGCGGCACGATCATCCAGGGCGGCAGCCTGGTGGTGGAGGCCACTGGCCTGGGCGCCGACTCGACCCTGGCCCGGATCGTCGACCTGGTCTCCCAGGCGCAGCGGTCCCGTGCTCCGATCCAGGGACTGGTCGACAAGATCTCGGCGGTGTTCGTGCCGGTCGTGATCGCCGTCGCCCTGGCCACCTTCGGGTTGTGGCTGGCGATCGGGCCGCAGCCGCGGCTGCCGTTCGCGATCGTGGCCGCCGTCAGCGTGCTGATCATCGCCTGCCCGTGTGCGCTGGGTCTGGCCACGCCAATGTCGATCATGGTCGGGGTCGGGCGCGGCGCCAGCGAGGGCGTGCTGGTCAAGAACGCCGAGGCCCTCGAACGACTGCAGAAGGTCGACACCCTCGTCGTCGACAAGACCGGTACCCTCACCCAGGGCCGCCCCAGCCTGGTCGACCAGCAGGGCGTCGACGGCCACGAGGATGCCCGGACACTGCTGCTCGCCGCGGCTGTGGAGGCCGGCTCCGAACACCCCCTCGCCAGGGCGGTGGTCGATGCTGCCCGCCAGACGGGACGCACGGTGCCGGCGGCCAGCGATTTCGCCGCCCACCCGGGTGGCGGTGTCAGCGCCACCGTCGACGGTCAGCACGTGCTCGTCGGCAGCCCCGCCTTCCTGGGCAGCCAGCACGTCGACACCCATGCCCTGGACGCCGTGGTGGAGGCCTACCGTCGCCGTGGCGCGACCGCGATCGTCGTGGCCGTCGACGGCAGGCCCGCCAGTGTGCTGGCCATCGCCGACCCGCTCAAGGCGACCACCGCCGGCGCGATCGAGGACCTGCGTCGGCGCGGGATGAAGGTCGTCATGCTCACCGGCGACAATGCCACCACCGCCCGGGCCATCGCCGACGAGCTGCGCATCGACCAGGTCGTCGCCGACGTCCTGCCCGACCAGAAGCACGGCCACGTGCAGGCCCTGCAGGCCCAGGGCCACACGGTCGTTATGGCCGGCGACGGCGTCAACGACGCCCCCGCCTCGCCGTGGCCGACGTGGGTGTGGCCATGGGCACCGGCACCGACGTGGCCATCGAGAGCGCCGACGTGACCCTGCTCGGCGGTGACCTGGCCGCCCTGGTCAAGGCCCGCGACCTGTCGGTCGACACGATGCGCAACATCCGCCAGAACCTGGTCTTCGCGTTCGTGTACAACGTGGTCGGTATCCCGCTGGCCGCCGGCGCCCCTCTACCCGGCCTTTGGCTGGCTGCTGTCGCCCGTCATCGCGGCCGCCGCCATGGCCCTCAGTTCGGTCAGCGTGATCACCAACTCGCTGCGGTTGCGCCGTCACCGCTGACCCCAAGAGCCCAGCCGGTCGTTGTTCACCCCATCACAGATGCCCGGGCTCGGGTGTGGGCGAGGCGGTAGGAGTTTGTGCCGGTTTCGATGATGGTGGCGTTGTAGGTGAGGCGGTCGACGATTGCTGCGCACATGCGGGGGTCGGTGAAGGTGTCGGTCCAGGCGGAGAAGGACTGGTTGGAGGCGATCGCGATGGCGTTCTTCTCCTCTCGTTCGGTGAGGACCTGGAACAGCAGTTCGGCGCCTCGCCGGTCGAGTTCCAGGTAGCCGAGCTCGTCAATTACGAGGAGGTCGACGCGGCCGTAGCGGTTGATGGTCTTGGTGAGTTGTTTCTCGTCGGCGGCTTCGACGAGCTCGTTCACGAGCCGGGTGGCGAGGGTGTATCGGACGCGGTAGCCCTGCTCGGCGGCGGCGGTGCCGAGCGCGATGAGCAGGTGGGACTTGCCGGTGCCGGAGCCCCCGATCAGGCACAGCGGGTCGCCGCGGCGGATCCAGTCGCCGGTGGCGAGCTCGTTGATGGTGGCCGGGTTGATGTTGGGGTTCGCGGTGAAGTCGAAGTCGGCGAGCCATTTCTCGCAGGGGAAGCCGGCGCTCTTGATGCGACGCAGGGTGGAGCGGCGGTCGCGGTCGTCGACCTCGGCCAGGAGGAGTTCGGCGAGGAAGCCCTGGTAGGTGAGTTGTTCCTTGGTGGCGGCCGTCACGGCGTCGTCGACGACGGCGCGGATCGTGGGCAGCCGAAGCCGGCGGCAGGCTTGGTCGATCGCGGCCTGCGCGGCTTGCTCGGTGAGGCCCTGACGACGGCGAAGGCTCTCGGGACGGCTGGTGCTGGTGGTGGTCATGGGGTTCCTGTCGGGGTGTGGTGGTGAGTCTCGGCGGGGGCCGGGGCGGGATCGGGTTGGCGTCGGCACAGGAGTTCGTCGTAGGCGGTGACGGTGGGCAGGGGCCGGGTGTCTTCGGGCAGGTGCGCGATGACCTGGTGCGGGTTGGTGGGGCGTCGGGGTGGCAGGTTCACGACCGTCCCGCCCCTGGTCTGGCTGGCTGGGGCGGGTGTGTGGGTGGTGGCATGGCGGCGGGCTTCGACGGCGACGACGTCGGGGCTGATCGCGCCCACCGACAGGGCCGAGGTGATGCCGGCGATCACCGCGTCGGACGGGAGGGATCGGTGGAGCAGGAGCACGTCGATCAACGCTTGGGTTCCGGCCACGTCGCCGCTGGTCTTGCGGGCCGCGGCCCAGAACGCGTCGTGGGCCGCGGTGAATGCTCCGGCGGCGCGGGCCTGCGCGAGGGCGGTGGAGCCGCGGAACGCGCCGGGCTTGTGCCGCAGCACTTCGAGGTAGTGGTCCAGCTCGACCCGGGTCACGCCACGGGTGCCGAGGCGAGGGTGGGTGGCGAGGACGGTGCGGCCCTCGAACACGACCACGCACGAGGCCCGCAGGGACACGCGGACGCGTTGGCCGATGAGGTGCGCGGGGACGGAGTACTTGACCATGCGGACGGTGATCAGGGCGGAGCGGTCGACGCGGGGGTGGAGGATCAGGCCGGGGTCGAAGTCGTCGGCCGGCAACGGTGCCAGGTGGGGCAGCTCGGCGTGGTGGTCCTGCCCGATCGTGTTGGCGTGGCCGGTGATGCGGCGGGTGTTGTCGTCGTGCTCCCAGGCGCGGATCTTGTCGTTGAGTTCGTCCAGGGTGGCGACTTCGGGCATGGGGGTGAGGTGGTTGCGGCGGAACCATCCGACCTCGCCCTCGACGCCGCCTTTCTCGTGGGCGCCGTCGATGCCGGGCTGGCAGTAGAACGCGTCGAAGCCGTAGTGGGAGCGGAACAGCACCCAGCGTTCGTTCTCGTCGCGTAGCCGGTCGCCGCCGTGGATGACCTGGACGACGGCGGAGGTGAGGTTGTCGTAGCGGATGTGGCGGGTGGGGATGCCGCCCAGGGCGTGGAAGGCCTCGATGTGTCCTTCGAGGAAGGCCTCCTGTCCGCCGGTCGGGTAGACGCGGTGGATGGCCTTGCCGGAGTGGGACAGGCGGTAGACGAACATGTGGCACTTGGTCTTGACGCCGTCCAGGATGACGTAGACCTCGCCGAAGTCGACCTCGGCCTCCGCGCCGGGGGCGTGGTCCTGCGGCACCATCGCCTCCACCCGGCGCCCGGCCTCCAGATCGATCTGCGCGCGCCTGACCCGGACGTAGTCCCGCACCGTGGAGTAGGACAGGTCGGTGGCGCCGTGCTCGTCGCGCAGCCGGGCCAGGATCCTGGTCGCGGTATGGCGCTGCTTGCGCGGCGCGGTCAGGTCATAGGTGAGCATCTCGTCGATCGCCGGCTTGTACGGGTCCAGGCGCGGTGCTGTGCGGACCGGTTTCTTGCGGGGTGGGGGTTCGGCTGCGGCGAGTGCCTGGCGGACGGTGCGGCGGTGGACTCCGTGTTTGCGGGCGAGCTCGCGGATGGACAGGCCATCGACTCGCGCGTCGTGGCGGATGTCGGCGTACAGCTGCACTCGTGATCCCATCTTGGCTCCCTTGCCCTCGCGACTGGTTCCCAGTGATGGGGACCAGCGTGAAGGGGTGGGGCCAGTTCAGACCGTCAACACCCCGGCAAGTCGCACGCGGGGCCAGATCAGGCCGTCACAACGGGGCCGAACCAAGTTGTCACAACCACCCCTTGCCGGTACAACAAGCCGACCACCGTGGAATGGCTGGTCCGGAAGCGACCTGTTTTGCCAACGAGAGCCCGCCAGTCTGTGACGACGTCGTCTCACACCCCAAGTATCCCGGAGCGCTGGTCATGGGCAATAGTGGAGGACGCTGCGAAGTGATCTGGCTCTGGGGTGTCGCGCTCTATGCCGCCCGTGAGACCGGCCGCTATATTCCCATTCCAGATGCGGGCATACAGAAAGCGAGAGGAGACATTGGCTTGGCGGTACCTCGTCAGAGATAGCGGTACTCAGAGCAGGGATCCGAGCGTCAGCTGATGCTAGTCGAATAAGGACTGCCAGAGGCGGGCTGGAGCATCAGCTGCTGTAGGACACTATCGTCGCTGAAACGTTCGTGTACTCGACAGCCGAAAAACTATGGTGTTCGTCTGTGCAACCTGATGTTGTGCAGGGGTGCTGCTGGTTCCAAACGACTGTCACCGTAATTATTTCAGAGTAACATGAGTATCATGTCTTGGAGATCTTCAGAGAAGAAGTCCGAATCACATGGTTGCTGTCATTACTGTCAGTATTTCCTCGGGGGTTCTGCTGTCAACGCAGGCGACGGGCGCCATTCTCGATTTTCTGGGTCTCTAGTGAGAGGCGGCCAGTTTGATGGTGGCGCTAAGGACCGCGCTGGGTATGTGGATTATCGAGAAGTAAAATCAAGAATTAAGTCAGGATCTGGAGTCCTGTTTCTTTCTGTAAGTGCGTCACTCCTTACGGCATTATTTTGTGTGTTATTGGTAAAATTAGTGACGGGAAACTTTGGTGACTCCTTTCTGGGAGAATTCTTAGATCTGGCACTCCGTTTGTCAGGCTCTAGTTTTAGATCGGATGTCGTGGATGTCGGTGCTGTCGTCGCTGGTGTGGAGGTCGCTCTTGCTGCACTTTCGTGGAGGCAGCATAAACGCCCTGCAGGCGAGGGTGTGCGGCGTGTTGGGATGATGTGGTTGATTGATGTTTTCGATGATGCTCGAAGGGAGGATATTGCTGCTGATCTTATGCGTGTGCTGACCGCATGTTTTGGTGCCCTGGTTGTGGCGTTTTGGGTAAGTGTTTTTGCGGCTCAATACTGCGGGATTCAGGTCGATGGCGATGTTTTTGTTGGTATAGTTCTAATATTCACGTCCGGCGTGATCGCTCTATTGCCTCTGCTTTCGCGACCGAGTGGAAATGGTGTGGTTCGAGACTATGCTGTGGCGCTGCAGAATGTGGTCTCGTGGGTGCGATGGGGGTGCGTCTCTAAATGGATGACTTGTCGTGGGCGTGTGTCGGTGCCGAGGGCGGTGGGTGGTTATGCTGTCACATTTGCGATTAGTGCAGTGATGTTCGGGCTCGCGTGGTGGGCCTGTGCGGGGGTGGGCGCTGTCGGATTCGCAATACTGTACGGGATGGTTTGCTGTTTATTTGTGTGGTTGATGGTGGAAGACGTTCCTAATGTTATTCTCAGTAAACCTTTTGCAAGATTTACGGCCATCTTTAATTTTATTTCAGTTTCTATTGCTGCTTTTGTATTGCCGAGCTTTGTGGCGGTCCTTAAGTTTGGGGTGGGTGGTGCGTGGCCTACAATGTGTGCGTGCATTGTGTGGTTAATTGTTATGTATCTATTCATGTTTCGCGGCATAAAAGTCCCGGTGTTGGCGGGTTTGATGTGTTTTCGTTTGTGTCGATATCAAAATGCCTTAAAGCGAATCTATCTAGATCTTGTGGAGGGGGAGATGTTGCATGATCGGGATGAATTAGGTGACGTCGCAAATATACTGATCCCGATGGGGAGTGTAATTCTGATGGAGGGTGAGAAACCTCCGGGCGTCTCTTGTGCGAAAGTGTGGTCGCGCCGGGCGGGCGCGATGGTCCCGGAGGAGGGGAAACCTCGCAGGCCTGGTCCTCACGCCGTCGATCTTCGGGCATATGTCGCAGAGACGTTGGGCATCGTTCTTCCTGGAACGGGGACGCCTGCGCTGCCCTCACGGGTGCGGTCGTCCAATAGCGCTATCGACGAGTGGCATATCGACTCATCGTACTAAGTGACTGCTCGCGATCTTCTGTGAGGGCTATGCCTCTCGGGTCAAAGTGTCCTTGCGGTTCCGCGTCGGAGTCAGCCCGCTTGAGTCTGCGCGGCGAGGGCCCGGTGGCGTCGGATGAGGAGGACGGCTGCAATGATCCAGCAGACCGCGCCGGCGCAGATCCCTGCCATGAGCGACCACATGAATGGGCGGAAGGTGAGCCCGGCGCCCACGAGGACCGTATCGGTGTCGCTCAGGTCGTCGCATGAGACGCGGTAGTTTCCCGCTTTCGCGGTTTTGAATGTCAGGGCGGATTCGTAGTCGCCGTTGTTGTTGGAGATATGCGATCCGGTGCTGCGGGAGACGGGGACCTCCTTGCCGTCAGGGGCGGTGACGGTGCAGGTGCTGACGATGGCGTCCTCCGGTACGTAGAGGGTCCGTTCCTCGTTGCTGCTCAGGCTGACCTGCTGTCCGTTGGTGATGACGTCTCCACTGGTGGCGATGCTGGCGGCGACGATGACGGAACCGATTCCCGCGATGAACGCTCCCAGTAATGGGCCGGTGATGAACAGGATGATCGCTGCAACCAGCTTCCCCGCATGGGTGGGACGAGGGCGCTGCTGTCCGTAGGGAGGCACAGCCTGATAGGGAGGCTGGTACGGCTGCTGGTACGGGGGCTGATTCTGGGGAGTCGACATCGATCCGTTTTCTGGGTGTGCTTCAGTTGTCGTCGTAGCGTAGCAAGTCAGGTTTCCTTCAGAGCGGCCTGTTTCGGCATATCAGCTTGTGGATCCCTCGATGCGGGGGCCCCGGCCTCTTCGCCGTGAGCGGGCTGTGCAGATGTTCCGTACCCAGGGACGCGAGTCGTCGTTTCGGAGATCACCACTGTGTAACGTGTTGTCATGCGCCAGTACCCACCTGACGGGCTCATGTCGCCGGGCCCCTCCCGCTCGGTCACAGCCGTCGACGGCGCTCAGACGGGTCAGCCGCTCGACGAGGCCGCCGCCGATCTGGCGCTGCGAGCCTCCCACTACCTGCGCACCCGTTTCCGCGATCGTGTCACCATCGAGGACCTCTCGGCGTACCTGGCCTACAGCCCTTCCCACCTCACTCGGGTCTTCACAGCCGCCGTCGGCACCTCGCCCATGGACTACCTGGCTGCCTGGCGACTGCACAAGGCCAAGCACCTCCTCGTCACCCACCGCCTGGGCGTGGCCGAGACCTGTCACGAGGTCGGCTACACCTCGGTGGGTACCTTCAGCCGCCGCTTTCTGCGCGACGTCGGAACCCCACCCGGCGCCCTGCGCCGTATCGCCGACCGGATCGCCGAACGAACCCTGCCGACCGTGAGCCTCCTGGTGCCGGCGGCGGGGAGGATCCGCGTCCGTCCGCAGGTCCCCGAGGAGATGCGCCGCGCGCTCGGACCGGCCCCCTATCAGTGGGTCGGGACCTTTCCCCGGCCGGTTCCCAGCGGGCTGCCGGCCACCGGGACACTGCGTCGACACATCGATGAGGTCGAGCTGCCCGTGGTGCCGGGAGCCCCCTGGATCCTTGCCACCATCCTCCCCGACGGCGCCAGCGTCCACGAGCACCTGGCCCCCGCGAGCCCTCTCGTGGCGCGGCTGCGCGTCCCCGAGACTCCAGTCGCCGGCCCCGTCACCCTTCCGGTGCGCGCCGCCCTCCCCCTGGGATCCCGCGGTCCTCGTGGCCCTGGCGGCGATGGTGGTCTGATGGCCGTCTGAGGCGGCTCAAGGGGAACCGCTCAAGAGAGCAGGATCGGAGTCGTTCGCGGCGTACCGGCCGGTCTACCGTCGTGGAGCGTATGACGTCCCTCGACATGCGGCTGGATACGTAAGGAGCCACTGATGACCGACACCACCGCCCTGCCCGCCGAGCGCCTTGCCGGCTTTCCCTGCTGGATCGAGCTGTACACACCGGACATTGACGCCTCGGCCGCGTTCTACCGGGACCTTCTCGGCTGGGAGATCACCCCTGCCGAACCGGGCGAGCCGCTGACCATCGAGGTGCATCACGACGGTCGGCTCATCGGTTCCTTCGAGCCCGCCGAGGAGGCGCACGGGGACCCCGGCTGGCGGGTGAGCTTCATGGTCGATGACGTCCGCACCGCCGCCGGAGCCGCTGAGAGGGTCGGAGGGAGTGTCGTTGTGGAGCCCACTCGCGTCACTGAGACCATGGCCTATGCCCTCGCCTCCGATCCCGACGGTAACGTCGTCGGGCTCCTGGAGGGTGAGGACTTCGAGGGGCCTACCCCTACCAGGCCGGGATGCCGGTGTGGTTCGACGTCCTGGCCGGCGACCTGGAGGTGTCCGAGCGCTTTTATCGGGAGGTCGCTGGGTGGTCCACCCGCCGGCTGACCATCGCCGACCAGGAGCAGGACTTCTACACCAGCGTCGTCGGGGGTAGATCTGTCAGCGGCGTCGGTCGGGCCGGCTACTTCGGTGAGGAGGCCCCCTCGTGCTGGCGAATCTACTTCGGGGTTGAGGACGCGGACGCCGCAGCCCGGCGGGTGCGCGAGCTCGGGGGAGCCGTCATCGTCGAGCCCATCGACTTCACGTTCGGACGCATGGTGGAGGTTGCCGACCCGCATGGTGCGCGCTTCCTGCTCACCACCTTCTGATCCTCGCACAGCAGCCGGGTGGAGCCGTTGACGGCCCACCCGGCTGCGTCCAGAGAGCGAGGGCGCTGGGATGCTGTGAAAGAGCAGAAGGAAGCACCCTCATGGCCGGACACGGACCAGGCTACCCAGACCGCTCCGTGTCTGTCGCCGTAGCTGCGTCCCCGATCCGCTTCTCCGTCGTCTTGTCTACTGTCGCCTCTGCAGGTGCAAGCAGGGCCAGGATCCGCTCGGTCTGCCACGGCATGATCCCGCCTTCGCCGAAGACCAGCCGGGCCGCATCGGGGTCCTCGACGACGGCGTCGGCCAGCAGAGTGAGCAGGTGCGCCAGCGGCATGCGCCGGCCCTCCAACAGATCAAGCAGGTGAGCCAGGACTCGGTTGGTGCTGTGGTCCAGGTTCGCCACCTGGTGCTCGACCACCTCTACGGCCAGGTCCCACCAGATGAGCCGGCGCTCGGCGAGATCGATGACGAACGGGGTCGCGTTGAACCCGGGTGAGGTCAGGTCGAGGCGCTGCATGACGGTGGATGCCTCGAAGACCTCGCCGCGCTGCGGGTCCGCGCCGCGGGCCATTGCCCCTGCCCAGCACTCGGGCACCTCGCTCAGGGGGTGGTGGGAGAAGGAGTGGACCGTCATGACGACGTAGCGCCAGCCCTGCCTCAGCGCCTCGGGGAGGGTGACGTCGATGAACTCGGCCGCCCCGTCGGGTGCGGAGGTGAGATCGCCGGAGTGCACGGCTGCGGTCGAGCGCAGGTTGTAGTAGGCGATCTGCTCGGTGCGAGTGAGGTCCTCGGACACGAAGAAGGCCGACAGGTCCAGGTCCACACGGGTCCCCCGACTGCTGGCGGAGGCAGAGCCCCTCGCGGCCTCGGGCAGATCGCGCCAGTGCAGGAAGAAGCGAATCGTCTCGCCCTCAGGCAGGGGCAGCCGGGTGCCTCGCCCCGCCGTACGCAGGCCCGGTGAGGCCGAGCGCTGCCCCAACGGCACCGTATAGCCCTCGTAAAGCTGCTGGTCGACGGTGATCCGCCCGAGGCTCGCCCGCATGCGCAAGGCCTCCTCAACGGTGCGAACCACCGCGGCGTCGGCGTGGCCGGGGTGCCGGGTGGACGGGATGAGCGTCGTCTTGATACCCGTGCCCGATTTGATGGTGACGACCCGCCAGGGCAGCGCATCGGGTCCGGGGGAGGAGAAGTACTCCCACAGGCGGACCAGCACGGGAAGGGAGACCTTGGGCGCGATTCGCGCGAACTCGGCGACCACGCGCTTGCGGGTGGCGTTGTCCCCGCACAGCCGCAGCAGGTGGTTGAGGCGGCGGGCGAAGACCCCGGGGCGAGCGACCAGCAGGTGGAGGGCGCCCTCGACGTCGCGGCGTGCGAGCGCCTCCTCCAGGCGGGAGCCGAACCCCGGCTCGGCGCTCCCGGAGGCGACCTGGCGCAGGAGCTCGGTGGCGCGCGGGAAGCGACGCGCGTAGTCGCCAGCCCGCAGGTGGCGGGCCAGTCGCTTCCACCGCTCTGAGCGCCGAGCCATCTCCTCGGCGCTGTCCCGGCTGTCCTGGACCTGCCCGACGGCGTCGAGCAGTCCCAGCAGCCGGCGCCGTTGCGCGCGGGAGAAGGAGGGGAACCGGCACGGCTCGGCCAGGGAGACGTCGCCGCCCGCCATGGCGACCGCCAGGCGCAGCACGTCGGTGACGGTGCGGTAGGAGGCGGAGAAGTCCAGGCCGGGGAAGGCGACGGTGAGGACGGCGAGGTTCTCCTTGACGGCGACGTGCGGTGCTCGACTGGGACCGTGATCGCGCAGAGCCGTCAGGTCCGCGCGGTCCTGGGCGCTGAAGGGGGTCGCCTGGGCGAAGAGGTCGACCACGATCCGCTCCAGGTCCTGCTCTGTGGCCAGGTCCAGCTCAGTGAGGACGCTGTCGTCCTCCGGCAGGGGCACGCGGGGGCTGGGCCAGTAGGCGGGCAGGATCCTGGCCCCGACGACGTCGCCCAGGTAGTGCAGGGCGGCATTGACCAGCAGCGTGGCCTCGGAGGCGTCGCGGACCTGGACGGGGAAGTCGGGGTAGAAGGGGTGGTACTCGGCGGCCGGTGAGCCGGAGGAAAGGCGGGCTGTGGCATTGACCAGAGCCCAGGCGGCCTCGGGAGAGGCGAGAGCCTTCCGGGCCGGTGCGGAGAGCACGTATCCCAGTGCCCGCATGGTGGTCAGGGCCGTCTCGATACCCGCATCGGTGCCCCGTTCCGGCGTGGGAGTCTCCGCCCGCGAAGGGGCGGAGTGCGACGGCGTTGGCCGGCCGGTGGCCGGCGGGAGGTGAACCGCTCCGAGCCGGCGGATCGTCACTGCGTTGATCGCTGTGGCGGCCTCAGTAGCCGGGGCAACCTTGGCCGCAGCCCCGGCTTGTGTGCCGACCGTCGTCGTCGCAGGGGACTGATCGACTTCCACCTGAGCCTCCTGACACCTCGCCGTCCAGGGACTCCGCGCCCCGAAACCGGCTTGAGCGTACCCGGCTGCGATCTGGTTTTCCCGAGAAACCGCTTGGGCCGGTTCAGTGCGTGGACGCGCGGTGCCCGCGATTCCAGGCGTGATGCGGTTTCCATCATCTAGGCTGAGACCGTGAAGATCCTGCTTCTCGGCTCCGGCGCGCGCGAGCACGCCCTGGCCCGTGCCCTCGCCCGTGACCCGCAGACCACCGAGCTCGTCGTCGCCCCCGGTAATCCTGGGACCGCGGCCATCGCCACGAACCTCAACATCGACCCCTGTGCTCCCGAGGAGGTCGTTGCCCTGGCCACCCAGATGGAGGCAGACCTCGTCGTCGTGGGTCCCGAGGCGCCATTGGTGGCGGGCGTCGCCGACGCCGTGCGCGACGCCGGGATCCCCTGCTTCGGTCCTAGCGCCGAGGCGGCTCGTCTGGAGGGCTCGAAGGCCTTCGCCAAGGAGGTCATGGCCGCTGCCGGCGTGCCCACCGCCGAGGCCGCCGTATGCGCCACCGAGGCCGAGCTGACCGCCGCCCTGGACCGCTTCGGGGCCCCTTACGTCGTCAAGGAGGACGGCCTGGCCGCCGGCAAGGGCGTCGTCGTCACCGATGAGCGCCCTGTGGCCCTGGCCCATGGCCGTGCCTGCCTGACCCGCGGCGGCGGCCGCGTCGTCGTCGAGGACTATCTCGACGGCCCTGAAGCCTCCCTGTTCTGCGTGTGCGACGGTGCCACCGTCCGCCCTCTGGCCCCCGCCCAGGACTTCAAGCGGCTCCTCGACGACGATGCCGGCCCCAACACCGGCGGTATGGGCGCCTACTCGCCCCTGCCATGGGCTCCGGCGGACCTGACCGAGCAGGTGGTGCGCGAGGTCGCCCAGCCCGTCGTCGACGAGATGGCTCGCCGCGGTGCCGGCTTCATCGGCCTGCTCTACTGCGGTCTGGCCCTGACCAGCCGCGGACTGCGCGTCGTCGAGTTCAACGTCCGCTTCGGCGACCCTGAGACCCAGGCCGTCCTGGCCCGCCTGACCTCCTCCCTGCCCGAGCTGCTTCACGCCGCCGCCACCGGCCGCCTCGCCGAGGCCCCCGAACCCACATGGTCCGAGCAGTGCGCCGTCGACGTCGTTATCGCCGCCCCCGGCTACCCCGGTACCGTGACGACCGGCGGCACCGTCACCGGGATCGAGGCTGCCGAGGAGCTCGACGACGTCCACGTCCTGCACGCCGGCACCGGCACCACCGAGCACGGCGAGCTGGTGGCCACCGGTGGGCGCGTCCTGTCCATCGTCGCTCTGGGACCCACCGTGGAGGAGGCTCGGGCGCGCGCCTACGAGGCCGTTGAGCGCATCAGCCTTGAGGGCGCTCAGTACCGTACCGATATCGCCCGCACTTCTTCCGAGACCAAGGACACATCTGTGATCCTTTCGTAAGGTTGGTGAGCGTTGCCGCGACGGGCGAGTGCGGCACGCAGCGGCGGCGGTGTTGGCCCACGTCAACGTCCTGTCGACCTGTTCGGGGGGTCGGTCGGCCCTCCGATTCGTCCTCTTCCCACCGGTCGGATTTGCTCCGGCCCATCGCGCTGCCCTCCTGCGGGCGACCCGGATGAATTGGCGTGATACTGCGACAAGTGAGTTGTGCTGTGCGGTGAATCGCGTCGGCGACCTGGCGGCCCGGAATTGGGCACAGGGCACCCTGCCGATGGCAGGATGGGAGCATGACTCAGTCCGCGAGCTCCGTCTCCGTCAGCCTCGGAGCCTCAGCACCCGCCTCCCAGGCCCCCGCCATTCCAGGCTGGGAGCACCGTTCCAGCGGCAAGGTGAGAGACATATACTCCCCCACCGCTGAGGGCCCCTGGGCCGGGCAGGATGTGCTCCTCGTGGTCGCCTCGGACCGCATCAGTGCCTACGACCACATCCTGTCCACCCCGATCCCGGACAAGGGCAGGGTCCTGACCGCCCTGAGCGCCTGGTGGTTCGAGCAGCTCGCCGACGTCGTTCCGGGCCACCTCGTCTCCCTCGACGTCCCCGCCCAGGTCTCCGGGCGCGCCATGATCTGCCGGCGGCTGGAGATGTACCCGGTGGAGTGCGTGGCCCGCGGTTACCTCACCGGTTCCGGCCTGGCCGAGTACCGGGAGAGCCGGTCCGTGTGCGGCGTGCCCCTGCCCGAGGGCCTGACCGAGGCCTCCCGTCTGCCCGAGCCGATCTTCACCCCCGCCGCCAAGGCCGAGCTCGGCGAGCACGACGAGAACGTCACCTTCGCGCGCGTCACCCAGATGGTGGGCGAGGCTGCCGCCACCGCCCTGCGCGAGACGACCCTGGCCCTCTACACGCGGGCCGCCCGGATCGCCGGTGAGCGCGGCATCATCCTGGCCGACACCAAGTTCGAGCTCGGCACGGACGCCGATGGCACCCTGGTCCTGGGCGATGAGGTCCTCACCCCCGACTCCTCCCGCTTCTGGCCGGCCGATGCCTGGGCACCCGGCCAGGCGACGCCCTCCTTCGACAAGCAGTACGTGCGCGACTGGCTCACCTCGCCGGCCTCCGGCTGGGACCGCGGCGGAGACCAGGAGCCCCCGGCGCTGCCCGACGTCGTCGTCGAGAGGACCCGGTCCCGTTACCTCGAGGCCTATGAACGACTTACCGGCCGTCCCCTGGAGCTGTCATGAGCACCACCTCGCCCTCGTTGGACGTCCCTGATACGGGCCTGGCCGCCCGCGGCTTCAAACCGGGACCGGGGTTCTACGTCCTCGTCTGCCTCATCGTCCTGACGATCGTTCTGGCGCTGTCGGCTGCCATCACCTCCGCCCTCGGAGTCACCGGCACCTCCCGCGTCCTGGGCGGCACCGCCCTCATCCTGGTGGGGCTGGGCATGCTCGCCTCTCTGCGGGTCTCCGCCCGCTCCCTGGTGGTCAACGCCCCCCGCCTGCGCCTGGAGCGCAACCGGGTCCGCGCAGCCCAGGCCCGGCAGCGGGCCGAATCCGCCAAGAGTGCCAAGAGCGCCAAGGGCAAGGCGGACAAGGGCCCCCAGTCTTCGCAACGGGGCTCGGGGCCTGAGGGTGCCGGCGCTGCTCAGCCCGGAACCGACCTGACCACGCTCACCGTGCCGGGGACCAAGGTGCTGGTCCCCGAGCCGACTGGCCGGCGCGAGCTAACCACCCTTGACGTGGTCTCCGGGCCGGTGACCACCGCGCTTGCCGCGACTGCCTTCGGGCGCGCTGCCGACGAGCGCCTGGCCGGAACCTCCACCGGCGAGACCCTCATCCGTGTCGGCCAGCTCCTCCTCGGCGCCACCGGCTTCGTCCTCGTGGCCCTGGGACTCGCCTCCATCCTGGGACAGGTGATCTCATGACCCCCCGTGACCGACGTCCCGACAACGAGCAGGGGCCCGTCAACTGGGGCATCATGCCCAAGCGGACCCCGCGTCCGAAGAACTCCTCCACCCGGCCCGGCGGCAGCGGGCGCCTTGAGACCGTGCGCTCCGCCAACAACCCGGCTTCTTCCGCCTCGACCGCGTCGGCCGCGACGGGGGCCTCGGCCGCGTCCGCCTCGGGCTCGGCCGATGGTGTCTCCGGTGCCCGAGGCGCGGGCGGCGCTGCGGTCATGACTGAGGAGGACATGCGCTCGGCCGCCGCCCAGGCCATTGCCTCGGGAACCGCCGACGCCGTTGACGCCGCCATCGCCATCGACCTGGCCGACGTCGCAGGTGACGACTCCGGATGGGCCGACTCCGCCGTGTCCGCGGGCTCTCCCGCGTCCCCGGTCACCCTGCGCCCCGTCGGCAGCCCCGTCGAGGACTCCGAGGCTCATGGGGAGCCCGGCCCGACGAGTGCTTCCGTCCCACCCACCGGCAACAGTGCCGCCAGTGCCCCCGGCTCCGCAGCCGCTGCCGCCCAGCAGGACCGGGCCGTTGCCGGTGTCGTCAACGACAGCCGTTCCTCGCGGCCCGTCGTGCGCCCCACCGCTGTCGATGGGACGGGCAGCGACGCGCCCCGATCAGGGGGCGCCACCACCCGCGTCTTCACCATCTCCCAGGGCAGACCCACTGCCGTACCCAGTGGCGACTCCGGGGCCGGCGCGCCGTCACAGCCCACTCCCGCCTCCGCCCCGGCTCCCGACGCTGGAAGTCCGTCCACAGGCGGCTCCGGGTACCAGACACGACCCAGTGCCTCGTCCGGTGGCGCCCCCACGACGGCTTCCCAGACCGGTGCCACGGCCACCGGCATATCAGCGAGCCCGCCCACGGGCGCGCCAGGCGAGCTCGGGTCCGAGGAGGACGTCAGCATCCTGGCCGAGTCCAGTGCCTGGGAGGCAGCCACCAATGCCCTCGACTCCGAGGAGATCAAGGCTCAGGGCGGCGGTACCGACTGGGGCGTGGGTCGAGGCCCGGCCAAGGGGCGCGGCCAGCGGCGTCCCTCCTCCGGCACCGACTGGGGGGTGGGGCGCGGACCCGCTAAGAGCTCCGGCGCCCGTACGCGTTCCCCGTGGCCCGCGGCTGTGCGCAGGCAGCGCCTGGTCGGAGTGGTCTTCGCCCTGCTGGGCCTGGTCCTGGCCACTGTCTCGGCCATGAACCTGGCCCGCAACGCCGAGGTCGGCCAGCTGTGGATCCCGCCGTGGCTCGTTGCGGTCCTCGGCGGGGCCGGACTGGTGGCGGCCGCCGGCTATCTGGCCTGGGCCGGAGGCACCCCTGTGCGCCGAGAGGCCGAGCGCTGGAAGCCCGGTGTGCTCGACGCCGCTGCGGGCCTGACCACCGGGACCGTCAAGGTCAACGACCCCGACCGGTTGGTGGCCCGCGCTCGCGGACCGCTCCTGCTGGGCACCTCTGTGCGCGGCGACGAGACCGCTCCCACCGTGGACTCCGGCCCCAAGCCGATCATGGGAACCTCCACCGTCGACCAGTCGACCCACGCCCCGGCCGGAGTGGCCGGTGCCGTGGGCGGCTTCATGCTCGCCAGTGCGGTGGTCTGCGCCGTCGTCGCCCTCATCCTGGGGCCGAGCTGGCTCATCGCCACCGCTGCCCTGACGCTGGGCGGGATCGTCGCGATCCGCCTGGCCGGAGAGTGGCTCGGGCAGGTCTGATCCGGCGTGAGCCGGCTGAATGAATGCTCCCGGCCAAGTCCGGGTAGTCTTGGAGGCACACTCTTCCCGCCTTATCTGAGGAGCACCCATGGGACGCATTGTCGTCGAGGTCATGCCCAAGCCCGAGATTCTTGACCCCCAGGGCAAGGCAGTCGTCGGGAGCCTTCCTCGCCTCGGATTCGACCAGTTCACCGGTGTGCGTCAGGGGCGCCGCTTCGAGCTGACCGTGGACGGCCCCGTCACCGAGGAGCACCTGGCCGCCGCCCGCGAGGCCGCCGACACCCTCCTGTCCAACCCGATCATCGAGGATGTCGTCTCCGTGACCGCTGACGAGGAGGCCTGAGCCGTGAGTGAGTCTCCTTCCGCCCGCATCGGTGTCATCACCTTCCCCGGCACCCTCGACGACGTCGACGCCGCCCGCGCCGTGCGCCTGGCTGGGGCCGAGCCGGTGAGTCTGTGGCACAAGGACGCCGACTTGCACGGGGTCGACGCCGTCGTCGTGCCCGGAGGCTTCTCCTACGGCGACTACCTGCGCTGCGGCGCCATCGCCCGCTTCGCCCCCGTCATGGAGGAGGTTGTGGCCGCCGCCGAGCGCGGCATGCCGGTGCTCGGCATCTGCAACGGCTTCCAGATCCTCGCCGAGGCCCACCTCCTGCCCGGGGCGCTCCTGCGCAACGCGGATCAGCGCTTCATCTGTGTTGAGCAGCGGCTGCGCGTGGAGAACACGCAGACCGCCTGGACCAGTCGATTCACCGATGGGGAGGAGATCGTCGTCCCCATGAAGAACGGCGAGGGCAACTTCATCGCCGCACCCGAGGAGCTCGATCGCCTCGAGGGCGAGGGGCTCGTCGTCTTCCGCTACGTGGGCAACCCCAACGGCTCGGCCCGCGACATCGCCGGTGTGCGCAACGAGCGCGGCAACGTCGTCGGCCTCATGCCTCATCCCGAGCACGCGGTTGAGCCCGGATTCGGTCCCAGCTCGCAGGCCGGTCCGCGCACCGGTACTGATGGACTGGGGGTCTTCCGCTCCGCCATCGACTCCCTGCTGGCCGTCTGACCGCGCCTGCGCCTGACAGCCGTCAGGGCTGAGAACAACAACACCCCGCCCCTCCGAGTTATCCACAGGTCGCCGTCGAGCCTGTGTAGAACTGTGGAGAGGGCGGGGTGCCTCACTGTCCGGCCCCCCTCGGAGTGGTCACGCTCGAGTTGCACGACGCTGAAGAATGTGCAGTCGCTGCCGCCGAGGTCGTGGCCGTTGGAATCTCGCGGACAGGGCCTGACTGATCGGCTGGTTTCCCTGTATTTTCAGCCAAAACTCTGTCTATAGCGATGATGTCCCAAGGTCCGCCGCCGGGTTTGTGGGAAGTCCCCAGTGGGATCGCTCACCCGAGTTGGAGGTCTCGAATGGGTCTTGTGCACAGGGGGAGTGGCGACATCCCAAGAACCCACACAACCCTGCACAAGCCTGTGGACACGACCTGTGGATAACTCCGCTCACGGTGTGATGAAGTCCCCTGAGATCTTGAGCCGTGTAGGTCGCGGCCAAGGGGGTGCTGGATCGTGGAGCACCTGGGGTCGGCGCATGACGAGGCGAGCGGTCTCCGGTCGGGCGGACACGGGTAGTCACTGCCTCTGTGAATTATCCTCGCGCGCGTGCTCCTGAGAGTCGCATTCCAGATCCGCTGCTGTGAAACGAGATATTCACTGAGGCTCGGAGGGCGGAGCGTAAGACAGTCTATCGAAGACTAAATGGCTCTCCTTGATCACCCCTGACTCAACGAGAAAACACTCGCTGACTGGAGCGGATCGGGTCGAGGGAGTGTGGGGAAAGTAGTAGAGCACAGCAGTGCTGTCGTCACCGAAGGCGGCGTGAGGTGTGTGTCCCTCCATGACCTTCATGAATCCGCCGAGGTATGCGCGGTACTCCTCCTTGCCGTTGAGCTCTTTTCCTGGCGCGTGAACGACCACGTCGTCGGCCATGAAGCTCACCGCTTTGTCAAGGTCGCCGCCGGTCCACGCCTCGTGATAGGCGGTAGCGATACCTAAAGCGCTGTCGGAAGTGGTCTTGTTGTCAGTGGTCATGTGCTGCTCCTCAGTGAAGTGGTTCATGGCTTCGCTGTGCCACGTGCTTGTCGAGCCACGCCTTGAGAGGTTCGGCGCGGTTCTTGGAAGGCCCTCATGCTCTCTTGGACCTCGTGCCTCCCGATTCCCCGCCGGTAAGGGTGCGGTTGTGGTCCCTGGCGACGTCGACCCAGAAGGCAAGCTTCTCGTCGTCGGCGATGGCCTCGGGTGCAACGGTGATCCACCCGGGCCCCATGTCTCGCCCGGCACCCATCTGAGCCTGCGTCGCACCCGGTTCGTCCAGGAGCGCCTCATGGCGCTCGGCATCGGCACGCACCAAGAGGTCCCCGCTCTTCCCCGCGCTGACGATCATCTTGTCGTTGACCATGATCGCTCGGCCTCCGAACATGGAGACCTCCCGCACATCCGGTTCGTCATCGACCAGTGCGCGGACGCGCTGAACGAGGCGGTGCTGCTCGGGCGTCATCACTGACACGGCTTCTCCTCCCCTCGGCGATCAGTCGGTCAGCGGCTGCCAGTGGTCCGGTCCGGCGTCCCCGCCCGCACCGGCGACCTTGAGGCGGGGCATGAAGTGGGCCCATCCGTGCGCGTGCCCGCGGACCTCGGGCTCCGGCAGGTCGGTGTGGTGCAGGTCCACGCGCGTGCCGCCAGTGATCGGGATCAGGAGGAACTCGACCGTGGATGCGCCCGCGGGCAGGTCGTCATTGCCGGCGAACCCCCAGGAGACCACCACGCGCTTGCACGGCTCGACAACGAGGTACTCGCCCCGCACGGGATAGCCGGCGATGTCGACCGCGAACCGGCCGCCCGGCGACGGATCGAGATCGGCGTACTGCCCCATCCACGCCGTCATGCCCTCGTTGGTGGTGAGGTACTCGAACACCGCCTGCGGGGGTGCCTCGATCTCAATGGAGTCCCGGAACTCAGCCATGCCGCCTCTCCTCTCGCTGCTCGACGGCGGACTTGAGGGCCGCCAGCCTTCCGGGCCAGAAGTCGTCGAGGTAGGAGCGCACCGCCGCCAGTCCATCCGTGTTGAGCGCGTACAGGCGGCGCGTGTGATCGGCGCTGACGGTTGCCAGGCCCGCCTTCTGAAGGGTTCGAAGGTGATGTGAGGCGGTTTGCTGCGACAGTCCAACCGCCTGCGCGACGACGCCGACAGGCTGCGGGCCTGAGCGGATCACCCTCAGGATCGCCCGACGGTTCCCGTCGGCCAGGGCTCGTAACGCCACATCGACATCAATCGCCTCCGCTGCTCCCACGCGCTCCTCCTCAGGTCGATGACTTCACCCTAGCACAAATATCCACATGTACTCATGAATGTTTGTAGATAGTGATGTCATCTCTTTCGGGGCGGCGAACCGCATTGTTGCCGGTCCTCTGGACCGAGTGGGAACGAGGCCTGTCCCGAGCCGGATCTGCTCGGGCCTGCCGGTGCCGTCAGTCGGTCAGCCGCTAGCCCACCAGGTCGGCCACGATCTGCAGGAGGTCCTGCAGGTGGCGGTTGGACAGGAACTCCCGGCGCACGGACTCGTGCGCGGCCAGCCCCATCTCCTGGGCCCGCTCGGGGAAGAGCAACAGGTCGCGCACGGCCTCGGCCCAGGCGACGCCGTCGGTCGGGTCAACCAGGACGCCGTCGACGCCGTCGTCGATCTGGTCACGGATGCCGCCGACAGCGGAGGCTACCACCGGGGCCTTCTTCCACATCGCCTCGGCCACCGTCAGGCCGAAGGCCTCGATGAGGGAGCGCTGGGTGACCACCGAGCTGACCCGCTGGACGGCATTGACAACAGTGGCGTTGACCTCCCGGTCCTCCATGCTCGCCGCTGCCACGTGGATCCGTGAGGCGACCGACTCGGGCAGCACTGAGCAGCGCTCCACGATCTGCGTCAGGGTCGCCTGCGACTCGGACCCGTCCGGGGTCGGGCCGACCAGCAGCAGGTGGGCGTCCTCGGGCAGCAGGGCGATGTTGTCGGCGAAGGCCTCCACCAGCTCCAGGCCGCCCTTAAGGCGGTCCCAGCGGTTGACCTGGGTAATGACCCGGGCGCCCAGCGGTACCGGTCCTCCGGCCAGGACCGGGTCATCGGTCAGACCGCGGAAGGCGTCGGCGCGCCCGTCGTGACGCAGGAAGGGCACGGCCTCGAAGGGCGGTTCACCGGCGAAGATGCCGGACAGTCGCGCCACCGACCAGGCCTCGTCCAGATCCAGGACCCGGTTCTTGGGGGAGTCGGCGTCGATGGAGGGCGCCAGGACCGCGCAGCGCTCGGCCTCGATGTAGGGCGGCCGGTACTCGGGGCGGGAGACGACGACGAGGTCCACGTCCTCCAGGTAGCGGTCCAGGAAGGCCCAGGCGTAGTCGGCGGCCTCTCCCGCCCCTTCGGCCCCGGCGTGGCAGCGCCAGATCACGGTGGCACCCACGGCCTTGAGGGCCTTGGCCAGGCCGGCCGTGGGCGGGTCGTGGAGGATGACGACGTCGTCGGGGCGGACCTCATCGACGATGTTCTCCGCGTTGGAGGACAGGACGTGCTCGTAGATGTCGCGCTGCTTGTCCCCGAGCTTGCCGCCATCGCCGCGGTCTCCATGAATGCCGGCGTGCAGGCGGTTGGCGATCTGGGTGAACTCCTCGGGGGCGTCCAGGCTCAGCCAACGCACGTCGAGGCCGGCGCCCAGGGCGTAGCCCACGAGGGGGGGGCGACCGTCTCCGCCGGCCCTGAACCGGCGGCGGCCGACGGCGTCACCGTCCACACGGTGCGTCCTTCCAGGAGGGCCTCGGCGCCGGCCAGACTCGTGTGCAGCCGTCTGACGGCCACCTCGTCCAGGTGGCTCTCCAGGTGCGACAGGGGCAGTGGGGCGACGTCGATGTCTCTCATGCCATGATCTTCCCCCGAAATCGTGTGAGTCGCAGCACTTTGAGAGTGGGCGTGGCGCCTCGTTTCCATTTCTCAATGTTTTTCGGCCGAATTCCGCGACGCTAGGACCGGGCGCGGACAGCGGCGGGCCAAGGCGAGTGGTGAGATGAGGCACCGTGGGGGCGCGGGTAGGCTTGGCCCGGCCGCACTCCCTCTTCGACCAGGAGCACCCATGGCGCCCGAGTCCGCGATCCCAGCCCACCACCCCGACACCGTTGCCGATGCCGCCGCGACTCCCGAACGGGAGATGCCCTGGAAGGAGCTGGGGCTCAAGGCTGACGAGTACGAGTCCATCCGCGAGCTGCTGGGCCGGCGCCCCACGAACGCCGAGCTGGCCATGTACTCGGTCATGTGGTCCGAGCACTGCTCCTACAAGTCCTCCAAGATCCACCTGCGCCAGTTCGGGGCTAAGACCACTCCAGAGATGCGCGAGCACCTCCTGGTCGGCATGGGGGAGAACGCCGGCGTCGTCGACATCGGTGACGGCTGGGCCGTGACCTACAAGGTCGAGTCGCACAACCACCCCAGCTACGTCGAGCCCTACCAGGGGGCCGCCACCGGCGTGGGCGGGATCGTGCGCGACATCATCTCCATGGGGGCGCGGCCCGTGGCCGTCATGGACCAGCTGCGCTTCGGCGCCGTCGACCACTTCCGACACCGCGCGCGTCGTCCACGGCGTGGTGGCCGGCGTGGGTACCTACGGCAACTCCCTGGGGCTGCCCAATATCGGCGGAGAGACCGAGTTCGACTCCTCCTACCAGGAGAACCCGCTGGTCAATGCTCTGTGTGTGGGCGTGCTGCGCCATGAGGACATCCACCTGGCCAACGCCACCGGCGCCGGCAACAAGGTGGTGCTCTTCGGGGCGCGCACCGGCGGCGACGGGATCGGTGGGGCCTCCATCCTGGCGTCCGAGTCCTTCGAGGACGGCATGCCCGCCAAGCGCCCCAGCGTCCAGGTGGGCGACCCCTTCATGGAGAAGGTCCTCATCGAGTGCTGCCTCGACCTGTTCGGCGCCGGGCTCGTGCTCGGCATCCAGGATCTGGGCGCCGCCGGCATCTCCTGCGCCACCTCCGAGCTGGCCTCCAACGGCGACGGTGGCATGCACGTCGACCTGGAGAAGGTGCTCCTGCGCGACCCCACCCTGACTGCCGGCGAGATCCTCATGAGCGAGTCCCAGGAGCGCATGATGGCCGTTGTCGCGCCCGACAAGCTCGAGGAGTTCATGGCCGTCATCGACAAGTGGGACGTCGAGGCCGCCGTCATCGGGGAGGTCAACGGCTCGGGCCGCCTGACCATCGACCACTTCGGGGAGCGGATCGTCGACGTCGACCCGCGCACCGTGGCCCATGAGGGGCCCACTACGAGCGCCCCTACACCCGCCCCGCCTGGCAGGACGAGCTCAACGCGGACACCGCCGAGCGCCTGGACCGCCCCGGATCCGCCGCCGAGCTCGCCGAGCAGGTGCGCGCCGTCGTGACCAGCCCCAACCAGGCCTCCACCGCCTGGGTCACCGACCAGTACGACCGGTTCGTGCGTGGAGACACCGCCCTGTGCCAGCCCGACGACGCCGGTGTCATTCGCGTCGACGAGGCCACCGGTCGCGGCGTGGCCATCTCCACCGACGCCAACGGCCGCTTCACCAAGCTCGACCCCGCCACCGGCGCCGCCCAGGCCCTGGCCGAGTCCTACCGCAACGTGTGCACCGTGGGCGCCCGGCCCCTGGCCGTCACCGACTGCCTCAACTTCGGCTCGCCGGAGGACCCCGACGCCATGTGGCAGCTCGTCGAGGCCATTACCGGCCTGGCCGACGCCTGCGCCGTCATGGGCGTGCCGGTCACCGGCGGCAACGTGTCCCTCTACAACTCCCACGGCAAGGTCAAGGGGCAGATCGACTCCTCGATCAACCCCACGCCCGTCGTCGGCGTCCTGGGAGTCATGGACGACGTGCGCCGGGCCAACCCCTCGGGCTGGCACGAGGAGGGTCTGGCCATCATGGCTCTGGGGACCACCGCCGACGAGCTCGACGGCTCGGCCTGGTCCCGTGTGGTCCACGACCACCTCGGTGGGCTGCCTCCGCGCGTTGACCTCGAGGCGGAGATGGCGCTCGGGCGGGTCCTGCTGGCCCTGAGCGACGCGGAGGGCCGCGGCGGCGAGTCACTGGTTCACGCCGCCCACGACTGCTCCGCCGGCGGCCTCATCCAGGCGCTCGTGGACTCCTGCCTGCGCTGCGGCGTCGGAGCAAGCGTGGACCTGACCGCCATCCAAGAGGAGGGCGTGGACGACTTCACCGCCCTGTTCTCCGAGTCCGGGGCCCGTGCGATCGTTGCCGTGCGTGAGGAGCTCGTGCCCGCCGTGACTGCGGCCGCCGAGGCCGAGGACGTCGCCGTGGCGCGCCTGGGCACCACCGGCGGCGACCTGCTCGTCGTGGCCGGCAGCGACCTGCTCGCCGACGGCGGTGCCGGGCGTCCCCTCGTCCTGGACCTGGCCGAGCTCGGGGCCGACGTCGAGGGCGTCCTGCCGGCCCTGTTCTGAGCGCCCCTCCACTGCGCACCGAACCGGGCATTCTTCGCCGAGCCCTAAGGCATTTCCGCAGGGCTCCGCGAAGAATGCCGGCTCGACGTCCGGGGGATTTGGAAAGAGACGGCCGGGTCTTACGCGTCCAGGTGCGCACCGCTAGCCTGGGTGCATGATCGATCATGCCTCTGTGAGTGTCAGTGATCCGGCGGTCTCCAAGGCCTTCTACGAGGCGGCGCTCGCGGCGGGAGGAACCGACAACGGCGCGCCCGGGGAGCGTTCGCACTACCACCCCGGCTACTACGGGGCCTTCGTGCTCGACCCTGACGGCAACAACCTTGAGGCCGTCTTCCACGGCGCTGGCGACTGAGCGTCGCCTGCGCGCCTCAACTCCGCTCTTGCCGGAGGCCTTCTACACGTACCGGGACATCTGACGCCTACGAGGACAGGAAACTGCACCCGCACGCGTGGGATGTCCCCGCGCAGTGTCAGCGGCGAGAAGGAAGAAGGACTCGGAGCAGCAGGGCGGCGCGCTTCAGTTCCTACCGGTGATCAGCGTGGACGCTGTGCGCGGGACGCCGATGAGCACCAGATAGAGAATGCCGGCGAGGGCGGCGGTCAGGATGTTCTTGAGCCAACGACGTCCGAGGGGTTCGCCGTCGGAGGCGAGCCCGCGGATCATGGGGCGGGAGGTCGTGATCGCAGTCATGGCTCCAGCCTGCGTGATCATGGCTGAAGGCACATCAGGCCGCCGAATGATTCTCTGCCGATCCATATCCACCCTAAAGGAGGGCGGATCGCGGCGCGCTTCCAACTCAGGTTGGAGGAGGCTTCCCGACGGCGGTCGTCAATTAATGTCCGGGTGTCTCAGGAAGATATCGAAGCGGTTGGCGAGTCATTCGTTGCCGACCGCGCAACGCTCCTTCCGTACCCGCTCGAACGGAGCGCAGTAGCGCGGAAGGCGGCGCCTCAGCGTGTCGTGCGCCCGGCGTGGCGCCCTCTCAGCCGCGGATTTGCCAGATATCACTCAGGTAACTGCTCGCAATCGGCTCAAGATGCCGCAGATACCTCGCAGAGATCTCTAGACTTCAACCATGACTGTGCCTTCAGAGACCTCGGGGACGATCGACCCTCGCGAGGTGTCACTGTATGCCGGCCACTTCGACGCGTTGTGGGGTGTGGCCTGGAGCCCGGATGGGACGCGGCTCCTGTCCGGATCGCACGACGGCACGGCCCGGGTCTGGGACGCGAACCGCGGCACCGAGCTGTTCGCGCTCGCAGGTCCCAGTCTGTCCATCAGTGCGGTGGCCTGGAGTCCCGACGGCACGCGTCTGCTCACCGCGGCGGAGGACCACAGCGTGCGCATCTGGGACGCGACCACCGGTGCCGACCTGCTGACCCTGGGGGTCGGCGGCTCCGGCGTCGGCGGGGCAGTGGCCTGGAGTCCCGACTCCACCCGCATCCTCACCAGCTTCGACGACGCCTCGGCCCGCATCTGGGACGCCTCCAGCGGCCAGGTGGTGCGCACACTGTCCGGTCATACGGAGCACCTCACCGCGGTGTCGTGGAGCCCGGACGGGACCCGCGTGGCCACCGCCTCCGATGACGGCACCGCCCGGGTCTGGGACGTCACCACCGGCACCGAGCTGCTGCGCGTGGGCCCCATGGCCTTCGTGGGGCGCGGCGCCACTGTGGGCCCCGACGGCAGGCCGACCCACGTCGGCCCGATCGAGCCGATGACCGGACTGTCGTGGAGCCCGGACTCGCGCCGCATCATCACCGCCTTCGACTCCGCCGAGCCCCGGGTCTGGGACGCCGCCACCGGCGAGGAGGTCCTCAGCCTCCACGGCCGCGAGCGCCGCTGGGTGAGCGTGGTCTCCTGGAGTCCCGACGGCAGCCGCATCATCACCGACGACATCTCCGGCACCACCGCCCACATCTGGGACGCCGCCACCGGCGAGGAGCTGCTCAGCCTGCGCGGCCACAGCCAGTGGGCCTGCGCCCTGGCCTGGAGCCCGGACTCGCGCCGCGTGGCCACTGGCTCGCACGACGACACCGTGCGCGTCTGGGACGCCGCTACCGGTCAGCCCCTGCTCGTCCTGGGGCCCGGCAACTCCGTCGAGACCGTCTCCTGGAGCCCTGACGGCACGAAGCTGACCATCGGCGCCAAGAACGGCGGCAACCGCGTCTGGGACGCCACGACCGGCGAGCCGCGGCTGACGGTGGACAACGGCGCCCGCGAGCTGAGCGAGGTCGTCTGGAGCCCCGACGGCACCCGCCTGGCCACATCCTCCTACCTCTCACCGCGCGTCCTCATCCTTGACGCCTCCACCGGCGACGTCGTCCAGGCCCTGACCGCCGGCGAGGACGACGTCAACGACGTCTCCTGGAGCCCGGACAGCGAGCGCATCCTCACCGGCCTGGGAGACGATCGCGCCGCGATCTGGGACGCCGCCCGCGGCGAACGCATCCTTACCCTCGAGGGCCACAGCGACATGATCACCTCGGTGGCCTGGAGCCCCAACGGTCAGCGCGTTCTGACCGGCTCCCAGGACGGGACCGCCCGCATCTGGGACGCGGACACCGGCGAGGTCATCCACACCTACACCGGTAACTGGGTGCGCGACGTCGTGTGGACCCAGGGCGGTCCCCGTGTCGTCACCGGCAGTGCCGACGGCGCCGCCCACGTCTGGGACGTCATCACCTCCGGCGAGCTCGTGACGCTGCGCGATGAGGGCGCCATGGTCCGCTCCTACGCCTGGAGCCCTGACGGCGCCCGGGTGCTGGCCGGCTTCGACGACGGCGTCGTGCGCGTCTGGGACGAGGTCTCCGGCAAGATCGTCCTGTCCCTGGCCGGCCACCGCTTCGGCGTCACCGATGCGCAGTGGAGTCCTGACGGCGCCCGGATCCTCACCGGCTCCGAGGACGGAACGGTGCGCCTGTGGGACGCCACCACCGGCGAGATGACCGGGCTGTTCCTGTGCTTCTTGCCCGACGGCGGGGTGGCCATCCTCGACGCCCCCTCCCTGAGCCTGCGCTCGGGTCCCGGTGAGGTCTGGGACTACCTCGGCCGTCCTGAGATCCTCGCCGGCCAGCTCACTCGTGTGGGTGTCGAGCGGCGTCAGTACATCAACCCCGACCCGCTGCCCGAGACCGTCGCGGAGCCTTCTCCGGCGATCCCGGAGGGCGAGGGCCCGGCAGCGGAGGGGACTTCCGAGACGTCGCTGGCCCCTGAGGCCGTTGAGGCCGGCGAGGTGACGGAGGTGGCCGACGACTCCGCTGAGCAACCGGCTGAGCAGGACTCCGCCGTTTCAGCTGGCTCGATCTCCGAGCCGGCTCCTGCGCAGCCCGATGCTGCCGCTGACCGGCCTGCTTCTCAGGCCGCTCCAGCAGGCGAGGGCGTGCCGGCTCAGTCGGCTCACGAAGAGGCCGCCTCGGCGCCGGTGCCCGAGACCGTCGAGGACGCCCCTGCCGAGACGGACGGCGAGCCGGTCCCCGAGGCGATTGCGGAGCCCGCAGCGGAGGAGGGGCAGATCGAGGAGCCCGTGTCCGCCGAGGCCGAGATCGTCACACCTGTCTCCGCCCCCGAGGCGGAGGACTCTGCCGCCCGTGCCCGGCACACGGCCGCGCACACGCCGGCAGACGCCGCTGTGGTCGCAGACGCCGTCGAGCAGCCGGCCGCACCGGCCGAGACCGAGCCGGTCGCCGCTCCGACGGGTGAGACCCTCCTCGTCCAGCCCCTTCCCCGTGGATCAGGGACTCGTGGACGGTGAGGTGACCGCTCCTCCGGCCGCGACGACGCCGTCGATGGTTGCGATGCCGGTGGCTCCCACCACGGCCCCCGTCGAGGAGCAGAGCCCCGTACCGGTCGACGAGGGTGATCAGCCCGGTGAGATCGGGGTATCGGCAGCGCAGACCCCTCTGCGGCCGGTGCTGAGCCTGACGACGACAGCACCAGCGAGGCCGTCATCAACACGCCCGCAACCCCGGCGCCCCAGACCGGCTCCGCCGCCTCGCGCCGGGCCCGGCACGCGGCCGCCACGGCCCAGACCCCGGCTGAGCCGGATGCGGACGTGGTTGTCGAGGGCGAGGTCGAGGCCGCCTCCGACGCTGCCGCACCGACCCAGGTGGCGTCGTCCTCCGGGACGGTCGAGTCGGCCTACGAGCCGGTGGCGATCCCCGCCGTCGAGCACGCCGGCGACGAGCCCGTCGCCGCGCCCACCGGTGAGACCGTCGCCCCGGACCAGTCCGAGCCCGCTCGATCGGCGACGCCGGCAGCGAGAGTGACCAGACCACTCTGGACCTCTCCAAGGAGCTCGGTGAGCCGGTGCAGGCGGAGATGCCCCGGCACGCGGTCCCCGCCGAGGGCGCGGTGCCGCCTGTCGCCGAGGCCGAAGGCTCTGAGCCCGTCGCCGCGCCCACCGTCTCAACGCCCGAGGACGATCCTGAGGACCACGCGGCGCCCGAGGGTCCCGTCGAGCAGATCGACGTGGCGAACGCGGAGCAGGCGGAGAACTCGGAGAGCTCTCAGACGCCTGAGGTGCCAGTGGAGGCCGCGGAGTCTGAGGAGCCCGCGAAGCCCGCAGAGAGCACGGAGGCCGTTGAGGCCCCCGAGGCCGCTGAAGCCGCTGAGGAGGAGCCTGCGGAGCCCACCCCCGTCCCCTGGGGGGGACGAGGAGCTGCGCCGTCGGATCTACACCGAGGTCCAGGAGTTCGTCGCCGCCATCGCACGCCGCGACGTCAACGAGCTGGCGAGCCGCTACGGCATCTCCGGTAACGACCTGGCCGGCCTTGACGAGCAGCTCGCCGTGCTCTCCATCCCGGCTGCCGACCTGGCCCTCTACCCGGTGGAGCAGGCCGACGACTACGTCGACGGTCACCACCGACTGGGGCTCAGCGAGCTGGAGGGCGGCGGCGTCGTCATCACCAGCGAGCTGTGGGCTCACGAGGCTGCCACCGGTGCACGTCTCAACGCCCACTGGAACCCCATGGGGATCTACCCCTTCGACTTCCGCAACGTGAGCATGTGAGTCATCTCCTGTGAGCGCCTTCGGGGCGCGTCGCAGTCCGCGTGTGGCCCCGTACCTCCCTAGGGTACGGGGCCACACGCGGTTCTCGGACCGGGGGTGCGCCGGCCGGCGCCGGGGCGTGCCGGAGAAGCGCTTCCCTGCGGATATGTGTCGTGGCTGTGAACCGCATAGACTTCCCGCCGTCAGTGTCATCCACCGAGAGGGGACGTTTGTGTCGACGGCGCAGCACCCGGCACGGGCCCGTGTCGCCGCCTGGGCAGTGCACATCTTGACCATGTCGGGACTGGTATGGGCCAGCCTGGCGATGCTCGCCACCATCAACCCCCGTCGGGAGTTCACCTGGATGTGGGTCTGGTTGCTCGTCGCCCTCGTCGTCGACGGCGTCGATGGCACCCTGGCCCGCCGTGCCAAGGTCTCCGAGATCATCCCCTGGTTCGACGGCGGCATTGTGGACATCGTCGTCGACTACCTCACCTGGACCTTCATCCCGGCGGTGTTCATGTACGTGGCGCTGCCGATGGGGCCCAGGCCGGTGGCGGGCCTGCTCATGGCCCTCATCCTGAGCTCGTCGATGTTCTGCTACGCCAACAAGCAGTGGAAGTCCACCGACTACTACTTCGTGGGCTTCCCGGCGGCCTGGAACATCGTGGCGCTCATGTTCTACGTGCTGCAGACCCCGGCGGTCTTCAACATCATCGTCACCCTCATCTTCGTGGTGCTCACCCTGGTGCCCACGCACTACGCGCACCCGGCCCGCGTCAAGCGCTTCCGTACCCTCAACATCGGCGCGGTGGCGGTATGGTTCCTGGCCACCTGCTGGCTCGTGGCGATCTACCCACACCGTCCCCTCAGCCTGGTCGCGGTCATCGTCGTCTTCGGCGGATGGTTCCTGCTCGCCGGGCTCCTGCGCTCGATCCGTGGTGCTGAGCCGGAGACGGCGGTCGCCGGTACCGACTTCTAGCGGCGCAGCTGCGGGCGTGCCATCCGGCAGGTGCCCGGTTTCGCACAACGGCCACCCACCGTGAGGCGGGTGGCCGTTTCCTTGCGCGTCGGAGGGCTCTCAGCCGGCCCGGGTGCGCAGGCCTCGAGCGACCGCCACATCCCGCAGCCAGCGCCCGCCCTCCAGCAGGACAGTGGCCAGCACCAGGCCGATGACCACCATGATGACCCAGCCGGGGTAGCGGTTGCCGTCGCCGTGGCTGCCCGCGAAGAAGAAGTACACGTAGGGTGCGATGAAGGTGATGAGGGTGACGAGGAAGCCGGTGAAGCGGATACGTCGTCGTCGACCCGCGACCATTGCGATGATGCCCCACGTGTAGGGCACGGCGGTGACGATGTCGATGGTCCACAGCACCCAGGGGTTGCCGCGGAATCCGGGGGCGAAGGTTGCCGGCAGCGCCCGCAGCGAGGAGTAGATGAACACTGTCGCGTAGGCGAGGAAGCGCGGGTTGTGCAGGAGCCGGACGATCTCGGCGCGCGGCACCAGATCCACCCCGGCCTCGCGCAGGGCGGCCAGGGTGTGGCGCGAGACCCGCAGCGGATCGGTGCCCTCCAGGACGGTGCGCAGGAATCCGATCTGTGCCGGGGTTCCGGTGCTCCACTCGTCCAGGAGGTGGCGTGGGCTCACGGCGACGACGGTGACCTCATCCACGAGCGCATCCGCGTCGTCGTCGGCGGGATCGCCTCCTCCGGTCTCCTCAGCCCCGCGACCTCGTCCAGGGAGGCAATGTGGACCAGGTGCTCGCCCAGGACCACCCGCAGCTGCTCGAGCTGTGCTGGGGTCACCTCACTGAGCCACAGGCGCTGCCCGTGCTCAACGGCCAGGGACAGCGCGTGCCCCAGCGCCCAGCCGCGTTCGTCGGGGGCCAGCAGGTCCTCGGGGCTGGAGACCTGAGCGAGCTCAGGGACCTCTGCGACGTTGAAGCGCGTCAGGTCACCGACACGATCGACGACCGCCACGGTCCGCAGGACCTCTGGGTCCAGGACGTGGCGTTGGGCTATGGGCAGCTCCGTGACAGAGCGCAGGGCCATCAGGCCCATCATGGGGGAGCGGGAGGCAGGGGCGTGTTCGGGCATTGGGATGAGCCTAGAGGAAGTGGGTGCCCGTTGTGCGCATCCTGTGAGTCGATACGGCTCACTCCTCACCCAGGAGGAGGGGCCTGACATCCTGTCCCCGGCGCTGGCGCCAGGGGCGCAGATGAGGCAGGGCGGGACCAAGGGACGGCCGAGGGCCTAGGGTGGGTCAATGGGCACTCACGGGATCCCCTCAGCGCCGCCCGGCCGCCGCAGCGGCCCGGGGCTGCTCGTCGTGGCCGGTGCGGGCCTCATCGGATCCCGCCTGGCGGATATGGCCCGGGACAGTGGCTGGAGGATCCGGATCCTTCACCGCAGCGGACCGGGCAAGGCACCGCGGGAGGGCATCGAGGTCGATGCCTCCGGCAGGGAGCACGCCTGGTGGGCCCCCGCCGAGCGCATCCTGGCGCCCGGCGCCCTGGAGGGGGCCAGAGCCGTGGTGTGCCTGTCGGGCGCCCCGATCGCGCCGCGCCCCTGGACACCGGCGCGCCGTCGCGCGCTGGCGGTCTCGCGCCTGTCCACCACCGCCCTCATCGCCCGGGTCGCCGCGGGCCTGCCCCCGGCGGGGCGGCCCGGGGTCCTGCTGAGTGGGTCGGCCACCGGCTTCTACGGGGATCGGGGCGATGAGATCCTCACCGAGGCGTGCGGCCCGGGTGAGGGGTTCCTGTCCGAGCTGTGCCTGCGTTGGGAGGCCGCTGCGGGCCCGGCGGCGCGGGCCGGGCTGCGCACGGTCCAGTCCCGCACGGGCCTGGTGGTCAGCTCCTCGGGCGGGCTGGGCAGGCTCCTCGGCGCCGCCTACCGGGTGGGGGTGGGGGCCCGGCTCGGCCGCGGCGACCAGTGGCAGCCGTGGATCGGACTGGAAGATGCCGCGGCCGGCCTCCTGTGGGCCATCGAGCACGACGACATCCGCGGGCCGGTCAACCTGACCGCGCCCGAGCCCCTGCGCAACCGCGACCTCCACCGGCTACTGTCCCGCGCCTACGGCCCGCCCTCGATAGCGGTGGTGCCCCAGGCCCCTGCTGGACCGGGCGGGGAGGGGCGGGGCGACCGGCGGTACCGGAGGCATCGGCAGCATGCTTGCCGAGCTTCTCGGTGCCTCCCAGCGTGCGGTCCCCCAGGCGCTGCTCGCCTCCGGCTTCCGCTTCACCGCGCCGGGCGCGGCCTCGATCTGGGGACTCGGCGCCTGATCCCGCCCCAGTGCCGCGGCGACCATGATGTGGATAGCGCGGTGTTGGCTGCCTCGCCCGCTGATGGGGCGTGGGGTGGCGGCCTAGCGGCCGTCAGGGCGCGATGGTCCTGGCCCCGACGGGGCCCGGTGCTGGAGCCGCCCTCCTCACCGGACGGCACGAGGACTCACGGTGCCGGACGATCTCGTGTGTCCGCCGTCAGGCACGGGCAATGACCTCGCCGTGCACGACGACGAACCAGGCGTCCTGGCTGCCACCCCACTGCCGCCAGGCCTGGGCCATCATCTCCAGATCGGCTCTGCGCGCCAGCCCCAGCTCGACGGCCTGGGGCCCGAAGGAGGTCAGGCACCGCTGCGCCCAGGTCTCCGACTGCCAGGCGCGGTCGGCGGGTGTGGCGTAGCACCAGGTGGAGGCCGAGGCTGTCACCTCAGTGAACCCCGCCCGGTGGGCCCAGGCGAGCAGTCGGCCTCCGGCGTCGGGCTCGCCGCCGTTGGCTCGGGCCGTGGCCATGTAGACCGAGCGCCACAGCTCCATGCCCTCGAACTCCGGGTACCAGGTCATGGCGGAGTAGACGGCGTCACGCACCGCCACGATCCCGCCGGGGCGGGTGACCCGTCGCATCTCGGCCAGGGCACCCACCGGGTCGCTGAGGTGCTGGAGGACCTGGTGGGCGTGGGCGACGTCGAAGGTGCCGTCGTCGAAGGGCAGAGACATGACGTCCCCGTCGGTGAGCTCCACCCCCGCGGGCAGGTCCCGCTCGGCCAGCGTCGCTCGGGCCGCCTCGAGCGCGCCAGAGGCGGCATCCAGGCCGACGACGCGTCCGGGAGCCACCCGTTCGGCCAGGTCCGCAGTGATGGTTGCAGGCCCGCAGCCGACATCGAGCAGGTCCATTCCAGCGTTCAGGTGGGGAAGCAGGTAGGCGGCCGAGTCCTCGGCGCCGCGACGTGAGTGCGCGCTGAGGACCGCCGTCCCGTGGCCGTGGGTGTAGCGGGCCGCTCCGGCCGAGCCGCCCGAGGTGTCCGAACACTGTTCACCGTCCATGACAGGATCATCCGAGAACTGTGACCTCGACTGCATCATCGTCCGATATGCGGCCTTTGCGACGGCTATGTTTCCTCCGGATCGCGAGATGTTTCGTCTCAGTGAACGTCTCGGTGGAAGTCTTCTCGCGGCGCCGCGGCGACCAGCCAGGTGCTGAGCTTATTCCGCTAGGCGAAGGAGTCCCTCATGCAGGACGTTGTCGAGAAGGTCTATGAGCAGGTTGTGGCTCGCAACCGTGGAGAGGTCGAGTTCCATCAGGCCGTCCACGAGGTGCTGGAGTCCCTCGATCCCGTCATCGCGAAGCACCCCCACTACGCTGAGGGCGCCCTCCTGGAGCGTATCGTCGAGCCCGAGCGCCAGATCATGTTCCGGGTCCCGTGGGTCGACGACGCCGGCCAGGTCCACGTCAACCGCGGCTTCCGCATCGAGTTCAACTCCGCGCTGGGCCCCTACAAGGGCGGCCTGCGCTTCCACCCCTCGGTCAACGCCGGAATCATCAAGTTCCTCGGTTTTGAGCAGATCTTCAAGAACGCCCTGACCGCCCAGGGTATCGGCGGCGGCAAGGGCGGCTCCGACTTCGACCCGCACGGCCGCTCCGACGCCGAGGTCATGCGCTTCTGCCAGTCCTTCATGACCGAGCTGGCCCGCCACATCGGTCCCTCCACCGACGTGCCCGCTGGTGACATCGGCGTGGGTGGTCGCGAGATCGGCTACATGTTCGGCCAGTACAAGCGCTTGCGTAACTCCTATGACGCCGGGGTCCTCACCGGTAAGGGCCTGGCCTGGGGAGGCTCCCTCGTGCGCACCGAGGCCACCGGCTACGGCGCCGTGCTCTTCGCCCAGTCCATGCTCTCCACCAAGGGCGAGTCCCTCGAGGGCAAGAAGGTCATCGTCTCCGGCGCTGGCAACGTGGCGATCTACGCCATCGAGAAGGCCCAGCAGCTCGGCGCCACCCCCATCACCTTCTCCGACTCCTCCGGCTACGTCGTCGACGAGGCCGGTGTGGACCTCGAGCTGCTCAAGCAGGTCAAGGAGGTCGAGCGCGGCCGCGTGGCCGACTACGTCGAGCGCCGCCCCGGTGCCCGCCTCGTGACCGGCGGCTCCGTGTGGGACGTCCCCGGCGACGTCGCCCTGCCCTGCGCCACCCAGAACGAGCTCGACGGCGACGCAGCGGCCACCCTGCTGCGGGGAGGCTGCGGCGTGGTCTCCGAGGGTGCCAACATGCCCTCGACCCCCGAGGCCGTCGAGGCCTTCCAGAAGGCCGGCATCCTGTTCGGCCCCGGTAAGGCGGCCAACGCCGGTGGCGTGGCCACCTCAGCCCTCGAGATGGAGCAGAACGCCGGCCGTACCCGCTGGGACTTCGCCACTGCTGAGGCCAAGCTGACCGGCATCATGGCCGACATCCACGACTCCTGCGTCGCCGCGGCTGAGGAGTACGGCCGCCCCGGCGACTACGTGCTCGGCGCCAACGCGGCCGGTTTCACCCGCGTTGCCGACGTCATGATCGCCCACGGCATCGTCTGATACCTGGCTGATCCGGGTTCGCGCCCATAGCGACGGCACCCGCCGCCTCTGAGAAGAGGCGGCGGGTGCCGTCGTTGTGCGCGTGTCCCAGCTGCCGCCGGCCATCGGTCAGGGGGCGCCTGGTTCCGTGAAAAATGTGCACAATTCAGTGCGGGCGCATACGGTTGGACATGTCCCCCTCCCCACCGTTGTCCCGGTACTCCGGTACTACTGCCCTGACCATCCCGCGCCCCACAAGGAATGACATGCGACTGCTCCCCATACGGGCCGTCAAGGCCTGCGCCGCCATCTGCGCGCTCACGCTGACATCCCTCAGTCCCCTCGTGCTCACCCCGCCCGCCGGTGCCGATGAGGCGGCCCGGCCCGCTGCAGCGCCGGCAGCGGGAGACGCTGACCCGGCTGCCTCTGCCAGGACCATTGACCTGCTGGGGATCACCGACCTGCACGGCCACATCTCCCGCACCACCCAGACGGACCGTGACACCGGCCAGGCCTCCGTCGAGGACCCCGGCGCGGTCACCCTGGCCTGCGAGGTCGCCGCCGCCCGCGCCGCCAACCCCAACACTCTGTTTGTCTCCGCCGGAGACTCCGTGGGCGGATCGGCCTACGTCTCCTCCATCCTCCAGGACCGCCCCACCATGGAGACGCTCAACGCGATGTCCCTGGATGCCTCCGCCCTGGGCAACCACGAGCTCGACCAGGGCCTGACCGACCTGGAGACGCGCATCCTGCCCGCCTCGAACTTCCCGATCCTGGCCGCCAACGTCTCCGGCTCGGCGTCCCTGACTGCTGAGGGCAGTGGGAAAGGTGCCTACATCAAGGAGGTCGGCGGTGTGGCGCGTCGGCTTCGTCGGTGTCGTCACCGATGAGCTTCCCACCCTCGTGTCACCGTCAGCCCTGTCCTCCCTCACCCTGAGCCCCGCCGTCACCGCCGCCAACGCCCGTGCCGCCGAGCTCAAGGACGGCGATCCCGCCAACGGTGAGGCTGATGTCGTCGTCGTGCTCAGCCACGAGGACGCCGCCACCACCGCCACCAGCTTCGGCGGGAGCGTCGACGCCGTCTTCTCCGGACACACCCACGTGCCCTTCGCCCAGACCGTCACCGGTGTCGAGGGCAACCGGATCGCCGTCGTCCAGGCCGATCACTACGGCTGGGCACTGGGCCGCATCCGCCTCAGCTATGACCCCGCCAGCCGAAAGACCACTGTGGTCAGTGCTGACAACGAGGACCTGCGCAGCTCGAGCTGCACCACCGACGCCTACGGCGTCGCCGGGATCGTGGCCCAGGCGGAGAAGGACTCCGCCACCGAGGGCGGCAAGCCGCTGGCCAAGATCGGGTCGGACTTCCTGCGCGGCTCGGACGGCTCCGGCCCCGGTTCCAACCGCGGCACCGAGTCCACCGCTTCCGACCTCATCGCCGAGTCCTTCCGCAGCTGGCTCGCCACCGACATCCAGCCGGCCGGCTCCACCCGCTACGTGGGCATCATGAACCCCGGTGGCGTGCGCGCCGACCTCCTCTATGCCGCCTCCGGCTCCGAGGGCGACGGCGTCCTGACCTCCGGCGAGGCCTACACCGCCCAGCCCTTCGGCAACGAGATGGCCTACACGACCCTCACCGGCGCCGAGCTGAAGACGCTCCTGACCCAGCAGTGGCAACCCGGCTCCAGCCGGCCCGTGCTCACCCTGGGGCTGTCCAGCAATGTCGACGTCCTCACCGAGGCCAGCACCGATGCCAGTCACAGCAGCGAAGCCGGAGCCGCCCCCGCGATCCGCGAGATCCTCATCGACGGCGAGCCGCTGGCCGACGGCGACAGCGTCGTCGTCGCCTCCAACTCCTTCCTGCTGACCGGCGGTGACGGTTACACCGTCCTGAAGGACAAGCCGTCGACAAACACCGGCGTCCTCGACCGCGACGTCACCTCCGCCTACCTGGCCTCCTTCGGCGACCAGCCCGTCAAGGCCGGCTACTCCAAGCGGCAGACCGGGATGACCGTGGGGCCCGTGTACATCAGCTCAGGCGGCGCACGCAGCACCAACATGGTCTCAGTGACCCTGGACTCCCTGGCCTATACCAACGCCTCCGAGCAGGCCGCCGGTGCCCGGCGTGTGCGCGTGAGCTCGGGGGGACAAGGAGATCCTGACCAAGGATCTCGACCTCACTGTCGACCCCACCGGTCCGACCACCGGGCGGGTCGACTTCAACCTCACGTTCCCGACCGACGCCCCCACGCGCGCCTGCCGCACGGTCCAGGCCACCACCTGCCGCTGGGTCTCCGTCGAGACCCTCGACTCCGCAGGCACGGTTCTCAATCGCTTCTCGGTGGAGATCGAGGGTGAGGCCGCGGCCGGCCCCGGTGCTGATGCGGGTGGTGCCGCAGGCGACGGTGCGGACACGGGTGGCAGCGCGGCAGAGGGTGCTGACGGTACGGCGGATGAGGCCGGCGGCGAGGCGGCCTCCACCCCGCCGGTCGGCCGTGATGCTGATGAGTCGTTCGTGGGCGGCGGCACCGAGCCGTCCGCAGGTAGCGGCGCGCAGTCCGTAGCCACCGCCGCTCCGGTCGTGTCCGGAGGGCCCGGCCGGGCGGCCGGGCCCGACCGTCCGGGCGAGGCGGCAAGTGGTGGGCCTCTGGCCCGTACTGGCGCCTCGCTCAGTGCGGGAGTACTCGCCCTTGCCCTGCTCGCCGTCGGCGGCTACCTGATCCTGCGCCGGCGACGTCAGGCCTGAAGCCGACCCTGCGTCGCGGGCATTCGTACAGCATTCGCACAGTACTGGTGTCCACATCTGCCGCAAAGAGGCTTCCGGGCCTACGAGAACGCCGATAGAACCGAGGAATCATGCGGTTCTCTCTCGCCGGTGCATTCACGTTCGGGGCCTTCGCGGCAGATGTGGACATCGCTGTCCCTGCTGCCGCTCCCAGCGATCTCCGCCGGGTGAAACCTGTTCTCAGAACCGCCTATGAAATGTATTGTGAGTCACTCAAGGGTAGACGTAGGTGACCGAACGGGCATACACTTACGCCTGTTCAGACATTCAAGATCGAGACAATGCCCGAACGGACATGATCGGTCGTCGACACCGGCGTCAGGGGGTGAACATGCGCATCGAGGACAGGCACCGCCAGATCGTGGAGCAGGTGCGTGGTGCTGGGCGCGTCCTCGTCGTCGAGCTCGCCGAGCGCTTCGACGTCGCCCCTGAGACGATCCGCCGTGACCTGACCGCCCTGGATCGCAGCGGCTCCCTGCGCAAGGTTCACGGTGGCGCGATTCCCGCCCCCGCTCTGCCGGAGACCGGGGTCGCCCAGCGTGAGCAGGTCAACCCCTCGGCCAAGCAGGCCATTGCCTGCGCGACCCTGGAGCGGCTGGCCCTGGAGCCCGGCACCACCCTCCTGGTGGACGCCGGCACCACCACCGGGGCCGCCGCCCGGCTCCTGCCCGCCGACCGTGGACTCACCATCATCACCAACTCCGTCCTGACCGCGGCCTCCCTGGCCGCCGCCGGGCACACCCGGGTGCGGATCCTGGGCGGCCAGCTGCGCGGACTCACCCAGGCCGCCGTTGGCCCCGAGGCGCTCGAGACCCTGTCCGCCCTGCGCGTCGATGTCGCACTCCTGGGCGCCAACGGCGTCAGCGCCGCCCACGGGATGTCCACGCCCGACCCCGACGAGGCCACCGTCAAACGCGCCATGGTGCGCAGCGCCCGCCAGGTCGTGGCCCTGGTCGACTCCACCAAGATCGGTCAGGAGCACCTGGTCTCCTTCGCCTCCCTCGACGACGTCGACCTCCTGGTCACCGACGTCGAGCTCCCGCCCGCACTCACCGAACATCTCGCCACCACTGAAACAGAGGTCCTCGTCGCATGATCCTGACCCTCACGCCCAACCCGTCCCTCGACCGTACTGTCTCCCTGCCCGGCCCCCTCCAGCGTGGCACCGTCCAGCGTCTGACCGGTGTTGTCATGGAGCCCGGGGGCAAGGGCGTCAACGTCGCCCGCGTCCTGTCCAACTCCGGACGCGCGGCCACCGCCGTCCTGCCCGCCGCCGAGCACGACCCCATCCTCGCCGCCCTGGGTGCCCTCGAGCTGCCCGGACTCACCGTCCACCCGGTGCTGGTGACCGGAGCCGCCCGCATCAACACCGCGGTCACTGAGCCCGACGGCACCACCACCAAGCTCAACGAGCTGGGGGCGGGCCTGAGCGAGCAGGAGATCGCCGCCGTTGAGCACGCCCTGCTGGAGACCCTGGCGACCACGCCGCTGCCGGTCGGAGCCTCGCCCCACCACTGGGCGGTCCTGTCCGGCTCCCTACCGCCGGGCATCCCAACCAACTGGTACGCACGGCTGGTGGGGCTCCTGCGCGAGGCCGCGCCGGGGCTGCGCATCGCCGTCGACACCTCCGACGAGCCCCTTGCGGCCCTGGCCGCCGAGCTGCCCGACTCGGCCCCCGACCTCATCAAGCCCAATGGTGAGGAGCTCGGCCAGCTCGCCGGCCTGCCGGCCGACCGCGCCATGGCCCTTGAGGAGGGTGCCGTTGAGGGGAACTACGACCCCGTCGTCGACGCGGCTCGCCTTCTGGTGGGCCTGGGCATCGGCGCCGTCATGGTGACGCTCGGGCCCGCAGGGGCCGTCCTGGTGACCGCCGACGGCGCCTGGCACGCCACCGCTCCCGAGGTCCCGGTGGTCTCCACCGTTGGGGCCGGGGACTCCTCGGTGGCCGGCTACATCCTGGCCGACGTCAACGGCGGCGACGAGGCCGAGCGCCTGAGCACCGCCATGGCCTACGGCTCGGCCGCCGCCTCCCTGCCGGGGACCACCCTGCCCACGCCCGCTGACCTGCCCGAGCATCCCTCGGTCGTCACCCGGCTCTCCTGAGCCGGGGCGCCCGGAGGCACCAGGAACGCAGTCCTGCCGCATTCTCCGGCCCCGCACACATCGCCGGCCGCCTGCCGGTCTGCCCGACCACCCCGACCGTCCACGCCAACCACCCATCACATGACAGCCGCCCACCACCCTTGACCACCTCTGACACACCGCCACCGCCCACCGGGCGGCAGCCCCTCGGACACCAAGGAAGACCATGACCGAGAACAAACCACTGATCATCCCCGAGCTGGTCGCGCTCGACGCCGCCGCAGGCCCGGGCAAGGAAGACGTCATCGAGTTCCTGGCCACCACCGTGGCCGGTGCCGGCCGGGCCTCCAGCCCCGACGGCCTGGCCGCCGACGCCAAGAAGCGCGAGTCCACCGCCCCCACCGGGATCCCCGGGGGCATCGCGATCCCGCACTGCCGCAGCGCCCACGTCCTGGCTCCCAGCCTCGGCTTCGCCCGTCTGGCCGAACCTGTCGACTTCGGGGCCGCCGACGGCCAGGCCGCCGACCTCGTCTTCATGATCGCGGCCCCCGACGGCGCCGACGACTTCCACCTCCAGCTCCTGGCCAAGCTCGCCCGCGGGCTCATGCAGTCCGACTTCACCGACGCGCTGCGTCAGGCCGCCGACGCCGAGGAAGTCGCCCGGATCGTCACCGGGCAGGTCCAGCCCGAGCTGCTCGAGGGCGGGGGAGAGGCCGAGGATGGCGCGGTCAGTGAGGCCGCAGGTTCCGCTGACTCGGCCGAAGGGGTCGGTGCCGCGAAGTCCGGGGCCGCGGCGGCAACGTCGGCCCCAGCGGCCGGCGAGACCGTCATTGTGGGGGTTTCCTCCTGCCCCACCGGCATCGCCCACACCTTCATGGCCGCCGAGGCCCTGGAGCAGGCAGGCAAAGGACCGCGGCATCACCGTGGCCATCGAGGGACAGGGCTCGGGCAAGATCGACGCCCTCGACCCTGACCTCATCAAGCGGGCCACCGCCGTCATCTTCGCCCACGACCTGCCCGTCAAGGGTCGTGAGCGCTTCGCCGGAAAGCCAGTCATCGACGTCGGCGTCAAGGCCGCCGTCAACGACGCCGGGTCCCTGGTGGACAAGGCCCTGGCCGCGGCCGATGACCCGAGCGCCGCCCGCGTGCCGGCCGGCGGCGAGTCCAGCGAGGAGAGCGAGGAGGGCTCCGAGCACTGGGCGCGGCGCCTTCAGCGCTCGGTCATGACCGGCGTGTCCTACATGATTCCCTTTGTGGCCGCTGGTGGTCTGCTCATCGCCCTGGGCTTCCTCCTGGGCGGGTACGACATCGCCCTGACGCCTGAGGGCGCCGACAAGTCCGTGGCCGAGGTTGTCGCTCACGACTACACCCTGTGGAGCCTGCCCGGATCCGTGGAGGGCGCCGCCGGCTCCGGACTGACGCTCTATCTCGGCTCTGTGTTCTTCCTGCTGGGGCAGGCGGCCATGAACTTCCTCGTCCCGGCGCTGGCCGGCTACATCGCCTTCGGCCTGGCCGGTCGGCCCGGCATCGCCCCCGGATTCGCCATGGGCGCCATCGCCGTGTCGGTTGGCTCCGGATTCATCGGCGGCCTCATCGGCGGCATCCTCGCCGGCTACGTGGCCGCCTGGTTCACCGGACTCAACGTTCCGGCCTGGCTGCGCGGGCTCATGCCCGTGGTCATCATCCCGTTGGGCACCACGCTGGCCGTGGGCGCCGTCATGTACATGCTGCTGGGACGGCCGCTGGCCTCCCTCATGACCGCCCTGCAGGACGGGCTGACCTCCATGTCTCAGGGAGGCTCCGCCGTGTTCCTGGGGATCATCCTCGGACTCATGATGTGCTTCGACCTGGGCGGGCCGGTCAACAAGGCCGCCTACCTGTTCGGTACGGCGGGCCTGTCCGCCGCCAGCGCCGCCAACACCGCCCCCTACGAGATCATGGCCACCGTCATGGCCGCCGGCATGGTGCCGCCGCTGGCGATGTCCGCCGCGACCTTCCTGCGCTCGCGGCTGTTCACCAAGGCCGAGGTGGAGAACGGGCGCAGCGCCTGGCTGCTGGGGCTGTCCTTCATCTCCGAGGGCGCCATCCCCTTCGCCGCCGCCGACCCGTTGCGCGTCATCCCGGCCACCATGGCTGGCGGTGCGGTCACGGGCGCGATGACCATGGCCATGCACGTCGGCTCGCGCGCGCCCCACGGAGGTGTGTTCGTCGCCTTCGCCATCACCAACTTCGGCGGCTTCCTCCTGGCGATCCTGGCCGGGGCGGTGGTGAGCACCGCGCTGGTCATCCTCCTCAAGGGACTCGGTCGTCACCAGGGCAGCAAGGATGGTGCCGCGGCGCGGCCCGCCGCCTGATCCGGCTCCCGGTTCCTGTCACGAGGACGGTCCGCCATCTGGGCGGGCCGTCCTCGTCGTTATGAGCTCACACGCTCGGACTCGGCGCTGGTCGCAGCATAGGCTTCACGCCATGGCTGCTAGACGACGCATCGACCCCGCCGCCGGCGCCCAGGCCTGCGCCAGTGGGCCCAGGAGCAGGACGAGTCCCAGGATGCTTCGGCGAACGGTGTCGGGGACGGTGCCGGAGCCGTCAGCCCGGCCGACCGGGCCGCTCGCCGTCGGATGACCGCGACCGCCGTGCGCTACACCCTTGAGGAGCTCGCCGCCTGCGCCCCCGGTCGCTCGGTCGAGGTGCGGGTCCCGCCCTTCGGCGTCACCCAGGCCGTCGCCGGAACTGTCCACCGCCGGGGGACCCCACCCAGCGTCGTCGAGACCGACGCCCCCACCTGGCTGGCACTGGCGACCGGCCGCCTGACCTGGCAGGACGCTCTGGACAGCGGCGCTCTGCAGGCCTCCGGTGAACGCTGCGACCTGTCCGTCTACCTGCCCCTGGTCCGGATCCCCGCATGAGTACCAGTATCTTCGTCACGGGCAACGCGGCTACGCGTCGAATGTGAGGATCACGTCGGTGAGTGGGGTCCGCGCCGGTAGGTTCGTCCCATGAGTCGCAAGCGCCTGAGCACCTACACCGCCCCGCCCGCCGAGGTCACCCGCGCCCTGGACGAGCTGCGCGCTCGCTACGAGGTGCCCACCGCCTTCCCGCCTGAGGCCCTTGCCGAGGCCGAGGCCGCCGCCACCTCCTGGGCCCAGGACGGACCCGCCCGGCTCCTGGCCGACGGCGCCCGCGACGCCCGTGACCTGGACCTGGTCACCATCGACCCGCCCGGCTCCATGGACCTCGACCAGGCGGTGCTCCTGGAGCGTCTGTCGGCCCAGACGGAGACTGGCAGTGCGGCTGACAGAACGACCGACACCGCGGCGACCGGTCACGTATCCGGACTGCCGGCCACCTACCGCATCCACTACGCCATCGCCTCGCTGGCCACCTTCGTGACCCCCGGTGGCGCCCTGGACGCCGAGCTGAGCCGCCGCGGCGAGACCATCTACGCCCCAGACGCCGCCACGCCCCTGCACCCCGAGGTCCTCTCCCACGGCGCCGCCTCCCTCCTGGAGGACGTGGATCGCCCGGCTTGCCTGTGGACCATCGACCTCGACGCCCGCGGCGAGGTCGTCTCCGCCCGCGTCGAGCGCGCTCTTGTGCGCTCGCGGGCCCGCCTCACCTACGGTCAGGTCCAGGCCGCCATCGACGGCGAGGGCACCCTGCCGTCGTCGGCTCCACCGACCTGCCCGGGCTCCTGGCCGAGATCGGCCGCCTGCGTCTGGAACGCGAGATCGCCCGCGGCGGCATCAGCATGACGACGCCCGAGCAGGTCGTTGAGGTGACCGAGGCGGCAGAATCGGCGGGGGACTCGGAGTCCGCCGAGGCTCCTGGCCCGTCCGGTTACCGGCTCGCCTACCGCGTGCCCGTGCCCGCCGAGCAGTACAACGCCCAGATCTCCCTGCTCACCGGTATGTGCGCTGCCCGGATCATGGTCGAGTGCGGCGTCGGCATCCTGCGGACCCTGCCGCCGGCGCGCCCTGAGGACTACGCCCGCCTGCGGCGCGTCGCCGCGGCCCTGGGCATCGACTGGCCGGCCGCCCAGCCCTACTCCGAGCTCGTGCGCGGCCTGGACCACGCCGTGCCCGCTCATGCCGCCTTCATGGACCAGGCCATGTCCCTCTTCCGCGGCTCGGGCTACCTCGCCTTCGGTGCGGGCGGCGTCGGTGTCCCGGCCGACGACGAGGCCTCCGACACCGAGGAGGCCGTCCACTCCGCGATCGCCGCCCGCTACGCCCACGTCACCGCGCCGCTGCGACGCCTCGTGGACCGCTACGGCGAGGAGGTCTGCATCGCCGCCTGCGCCCAGGCGCCCGTGCCCGAGTGGGTGCTCCAGGCCCTGCCCGACCTGCCCGACGTCATGGAGCAGACCGGTAAGCGCGCCCGGGCCATCGGTCGCGGCGCCCTGACCGCTCTGGAGGCTCTGGTCCTGCGTGGCCATGAGGGCGAGGTCTTCGACGGCGTCATCACCTCCGAGCGCGAGGGACGCGGCGAGCTCGTCCTGACCGAGCCCGCCGTCGTCACCGAGGTCCGCGGGGGAAGCGGGCAGTCCGGTGGCCGCCTCCCGGTCGGTGAGCGCGTGCGGGTCCGCCTCCTGTCGGCCGATCCCGTCACCGGCATCCGCTTCCAGCTCCTTGCGGCGAGCTGACCCCTGGCGGGGCCGGGAACGGGCGAGGAGACACGCGGGCAGGGCCCTCCGGGAACCTTCAGAATTCAATTGCCGTACGCGTCGACATTCTCCAAGACCCCGGAATCACGCAGCTGAAGCCGCGTGCCGCAGGCACCTGTCAGTGCCCGCCGATGGGCAGGACCCCTCCGGTCGTGACAGACTGTGCGCGTGCGCACCGGTGAGAACCCCTCGCAGACCGCCTTCGACCATCCCGAGACCGTCCCCGGCCTGACTGCTCTGCCCGATGACCACTCCGACGAGCTCGAGCCCTCGCCGCGAGAGGAGTGCGGCGTCTTCGGTGTGTGGGCCCCCGGCGAGGACGTCTCCCGCCTGAGCTACTTCGGTCTGTACGCCCTCCAGCACCGCGGCCAGGAGTCGGCCGGCATCGCCACCTCCAACGGCTCCCAGATCCTCGTCTACAAGGACCTCGGTCTGGTTTCCCAGGTCTTCGACGACCAGGCCCTGTCCAATCTCACCGGTCACATGGCCGTGGGCCACGTCCGCTACGCCACTCAGGGTGCCACCACCTGGGAGAACGCCCAGCCGATGCTCGGCCCGGCGGCCGGCTCCACCCTCGCCCTGGTCCACAACGGCAACCTCACCAACACCCGTGAGCTCATGGACGCCGTGCGCACCACTTCCGGGGAGGACCTCAGCGGTGAGCTGGGCCGCGGCTCCTCCACGGACACCGCGGTCCTGGCCGCCCTGCTCAACCTCGTCTCCGAGTACGGCGCCCTGGAGGGTTGGGACTCGGCCGCCGACATCCTCACCTCCGGCATCACCGACGACGCCGAGCTCGACGCCGCCTACTCCACGCAGGCCCCCTTGAGCGTCCACCAGGCCGCTCGCCGGGTCCTGCCCATGCTGCGCGGCGCCTTCTCCCTGGTCTTCATGGACGAGGGCACGCTCTACGCCGCCCGCGACCCGCACGGGGTGCGGCCCCTGGTGCTCGGGCGTCTGGAGAACGGGTGGGCCGTGGCCTCCGAGACAGCCGCCCTGGACATCGTCGGCGCCACCTTCGTGCGCGAGGTCGAGCCCGGTGAGCTCATCGAGATCGACGAGGACGGCGTGCGCTCCTCGCGCTTCGCCACCGCACGCCGGGCCGGCTGCGTCTTCGAGTACGTCTACCTGGCCCGCCCCGACACCCGCATCGCCGGACGCAGCGTCATCGCCTCGCGCAACGAGATGGGTGCCGCCCTGGCCCGCGAGTACCCGGTGGAGGCCGACCTCGTCATCGCCACGCCCGAGTCGGGCACCCCGGCCGCCATCGGCTACGCGCAGGCCTCCGGCATCCCTACGGTCAGGGTCTGGTGAAGAACGCCTACGTGGGGCGCACCTTCATCCAGCCCACCCAGACCCTGCGCCAGCTCGGCATCCGCCTCAAGCTCAACCCCCTGCGCGAAGTCATCGAGGGCAAGCGCCTCGTCGTCGTCGACGACTCCATCGTGCGCGGCAACACCCAGCGGGCCCTGGTGCGGATGCTGCGCGAGGCCGGCGCCGCCGAGGTCCACGTGCGCATCTCCTCCCCGCCGGTCATGTGGCCCTGCTTCTACGGCATCGACTTCGCCACCCGTGCCGAGCTCATCGCCACCGGCATGAGCGTGGAGGAGATCGGCGAGTCCATTGGGGCCGACTCCCTGGGCTTCCTGTCCGTCGAGGGCATGGTGGCCGCCAGCGGTCAGAAGGCCGACGACCTGTGCCTGGCCTGCTTCACCGGCGACTACCCGATCCCGCCGCCGGTGCGCAGCCTGAAGTCCGCCACCATCCCGGTGCGCCGCGTCCCGACCGCCTACCGCGGGCGGCGCCGCGCGAAGGCCGACGACGCCGAGCGCACCATACCGCCGGGCAGCATCACCCGCCCGGACCTGGCCTCCGGCAGCCCCCTGGGCTCGACGACGTCGTAGCCCGGGGCGGCCGGCCGTGCGCTGACTGGCCGGCCCCGGTCAGCCGCCGGGGACCTGTGCCAGTTACCTGCTCCAACCTCGCCACCGTCCACCACCGCACCTTCCGACCCGAGTCCTCAAGGAGCCACCACATGACCCAGCAGCCCGAGCAGTCCGCCCCGGGAATCACCTACGCCGCCGCCGGCGTCGACACCGCCGCCGGGGACCGGGCCGTCGCGCTCATGAAGGACGCGGTGGCCGCCACCATGACCCCGGCCGTCGTCGGCGGCGTCGGGGGCTTCGCCGGGCTCGTGGACGTCTCTGCCCTGCGCGACTACCGCCGCCCGCTGCTGGCCACCTCCACCGATGGTGTGGGGACCAAATTGCCATCGCCCAGGCCCTCGACATCCACGACACCATCGGCCAGGACCTGGTGGGCATGGTCGTCGACGACATCGTCGTGGTCGGGGCCCGGCCCCTGCTCATGACCGACTACATCGCCTGCGGGCACGTGGTCCCTGAGCGGATCGCGGACATCGTGCGCGGCGTTGCCCAGGCCTGCGCCGCCGTCGGAACCCCGCTGCTGGGTGGGGAGACCGCCGAGCACCCCGGCCTCATGGCCCCCGACGAGTACGACGTCGCAGGTGCCGCCACCGGCGTCGTCGAGGCCGACCGGATGCTCGGTGCGGAGAAGGTGCACGCCGGAGACGTCCTGGTCGCCCTGGGCTCCTCCGGCCTGCACTCCAACGGCTACTCCCTGGTGCGCCGGGTCATCGAGCACGCCGGCTGGGACCTGGAGCGCGAGGTTCCCGAGTTCGGGCGCACCCTGGGCCAGGAGCTGCTCGAGCCCACGCGCCTCTACACCCGCGTGTGCCTGGCCATGCTGGAGACCCTGTCCTCGCCGGCCGCCCCGGGACCGGTCCACGCCCTGTCCCACATCACCGGCGGGGGACTGGCCGCCAACGTCGCCCGGGTCCTGCCAGCCGGGCTCATCGCCGACGTCGACCGGGCCTCCTGGACGGTGCCGCCGGTCTTCTCCACCGTGCGCGAGCTCGGCTCGGTGCCGTGGGAGGACCTCGAGGGCACGCTCAACCTCGGCGTGGGGATGGTTGCCGTCGTCGACCCCAGCGCGGTCGACGCTATTCTGCGGGTGGCCGAGGGATCCGATATCCCCGCCTGGGTGCTTGGCGAGGTGCACGAGGCCAGGACGTACGAGGCGCAGGACCGCGTCGTCTCCGGCACCAAGGGCGTCGACGGGGGCGCTGTCGACATCCACGGCGCCTACCGGACCTCCTGAGAGGCGGGGTGCCGTAAGCGCGAGCAGCGAGGCCCCCGCCGGATGCGGAATGCGTCCGACGGGGGCCTGACGCCACGAAGTGTCACGCTTGGCGACTATTCAATCCCGACTGGGTCGGTTCCGGAGCGGGGCGCCAGGGCAGCACCGCCCTGACCTGGGTCGATGCGACGCAGGCGAATCGGGGCAGGAGTGAAGAGTCGCCGAGAGTGACACGGATGGCTGCCGACAGCCTCGACTCACGCGCTGGTAGGCGCGCTGAAGGGCCGGTAGGTGCGTCCCTCCGGCCCTCCTAGACTGGGGGGTGGGGCTACTTGCCGCCCTCGTCCCAGTCGTCGTCGTCGACGGCATACTTGGCGGCCAGTTCCTCGTAGTCGATCTCGTCATCAGGCTCGGATCCCGAGGACGCTGAGACGAGCTCCCGCTCCAGAGCCTTGTAATCGGTCTCCGGGCTGAAGTACTTGAGCTTACGGGCAACCTTGGTTGCCTTGGCCTTCTGACGGCCGCGCCCCATAGGCTCGACCCCCTCCAACGTGTCACGGCGCGCACGTGGGCGCGCTCTTCCTGGTCAAATATGTCGTGGGCCAACCGTACAACGTCAATGCGCGCGAACACCATTCGGACACCGGATGAGAGTCGTGGTGACGCACACCCCACATGCAGGACGTCAGGCCCACATGGCTCTCAGGGGTTGCTCGGTTGATTTTTGGGGAATTTGTTCAGTGCTCCTGCGGGTTTTGCCCAAGATCAGCCCTGAAAACCCCTCCTGAGAGGCTGGGGTGCCCGGCGTAGCGGCCTCGAAGGCCCCTGGGAGGGGCGGGGAGGATATGGGGCGAGCGGGTGGCAGCGCTTCGCCTGGGGCGTACGTGGCGGGCCTGATGATGCGCAGGCGCGCCCAGGTCGCACAGCGCGCGCGGACGCACCTGAGGGGTTTGAGGGGCTGAGGGGCCGGGCTCTGCTCCCAGAGACTCAGTCCTCGAGCCTCATGGTGCCTCTTCGGGGCCGGGGCTATGCGGTCCGGCATCCCGGCGGCGCAGAGCGATCGGCTATGCGCGTCGAGAACTGCGTTTTCCGTCCAGAACGTACTTCTCCCGCAAACGACTGGGGTCCGCCCCCAGTCGTTTGCGGGAGAACGCAGTTCTCGTGGGACAAGTACGTTCCCGAACGAGGACGGTGCGGTGCGAGGGCCTGGGCCTACGGTGCGAGGGAGGTGATGAGGGGGCTGGCCTCGCCGGTCCAGGAGATGGCGAGCTGGTCCCTGGCGCGGGTTGCGGCCACGTACAGCAGCGAGCGCTCCCGCAGGAGGGCATCGGCGCCGTCGGCCTCGGAGTACTGCTGGTCGCGCAGCGAGCGGGGGATTGCGTTGCGTGAGACGTCGAACAGCAGGACCTTGCGGAACTCCAGCCCCTTGGCCCGGTGCATCGTCATGACCACGGGCCTGCCCCGACCAGCTGCCTCACGATCCACGGCGCGCGCCTCTATCCCGTGCTGCGCCAAGCCATTGACGACGGCGTCGCGCTGGTAGCGGTCACGCACGAGGATGGCGATGCTCTCCGGGGCGCTGTCCTCACTGTCCCGGTCCTGCTCCAGCCACACCGTCAGCAGCTCAGCGGCCTTGCTCAGCTCATCGGCGCGGTCAGTGGCGTGCAGCAGCAGCGGCTCGGGCCCGGAGCGCGGTGAGACGTAGTGGTGCTCCTCTGCCTGCCCCTCCATGTCTTCATAGGTGCCGGGATCGAGGATCCCGAAGGCGACATCGAGGTTCTGACGGGTGGTGCGGTAGTTGCGCGTCAGCCGCCGCGACCTCCCACGCACCTGGATCCCGTAGTGGCTCAGCGTGATCTTCTTGCCGTAGATCCGCTGGTGGGAGTCCTCAGCCAGGAACAGGTCATCCGGGCCAGGTTCCACCAGCGCCCGCAGCAGCTGCAGGTGAGCGGGCGTGAGGTCCTGCGCCTCATCGACGAGCACGTGCCGGAAAGGTCGGGGCGTGCCGAGGGCTGCCTTATGATCGAGCCAGGCGGCGGCCAGGGCGAGCTGTTCGTCAAAGGAGGTCACGCCCAGGTCGGCGCTGCGGTCCCGGTAGCGCTCCATCGCCTTCCACACGGCGGCCCGCTTGGACCGGTCCAGGGCCACGCCCCGACCGGGGCGGCGCACGCGCAGGTACTGCTTGAGAGTCGTCACGCGCTGGGGCAGCACGATCAGCTCGTACTCGGACTCCAGGAAGTCGGCGGAGCGCAGCCGCTCGGGCAGCTCATCGCCCAGGAGGGTGAGGACCTCCTGCCACACGTTCTCCCTGGGGTAGGTGAGTACTCGCCCGCGCGGCTGGCCGATGACCTCCTGGGCGATGGGGGAGATCTTGGTCCCGGCCTGCTGGAGGATCATGCGCGCCACCCGGTCCAGGCCGCTGACCATGACTCCGGGCTCGCTCAGCTTCTCGGTGAAGGGCAGCCGTGGTTCGAGCTGGGCGACCTGGCGGCGCAGGTCGTCGGCGAGGTTACGCGTGTAGGTCGTCAGCAGGATCCGCGGCTCCTGCCCGTCAGCCTTGTCCCGCTTGGCCAGCTCGACGGCGCGGTGCACGGCGATGACGGTCTTCCCGGTTCCGGCGCCGCCCGAGACGCGCATGGGACCGTTCGCGCGCCGCTCCACGAGGGCCCGCTGCTGAGGATGCAGGAAGAGCTGCCACTCGGCGAAGCTGAGCCCCTCGATGGCGCGGCGCAGGTCCTCGTCGCTCTCCAGCCAGGTGAAGGTCGAGCGCGCCGCGCGAGTGCGCAGACCAGCGATGAGGTCGGCGTCGGTGGGCTCGGCGACAATGTCACGCGAGTGCCGCAGCCCGAAGTCCTCACGGATCTCCTCGATCGTCGCCCCCGTGGCCAGGTTGAGCAGCGCCTCGCCCTGCCAGGACACCCGGGCGGTGGAGGCCAGATCGAGGAGCTGGGACTCGCGCTGCGCCGCCAGTGCCGCTGCGCCGAGCCGGATGTCAATACCGAGCTCGTCGTGCAGCATCTCCACGGTGAGCCCGTCGGGCCACACCGGTGCCTGGTCCCGACTCGGAACGACGACGGCGCCCGGCACAGTGGCGGCCCCCGCCGTTCCGGCAACCGCTCCGCCTTCGCTCCGCTGGCCCCCCGTCCCAACCGGCTCGCCAGGTGCCTGGGTGGGCGCGGAACTGGCATCGGCTCCTCTGGCGGCTTCCTCGTTGCGACGGCGCATCTCAGCGTTGGCGGCCTGGATGCGGGCCGTCTCGCGGGCGAGCTCATCGGCCTCGCGCTGGGCGGCGGCGAGCTCGGCCTGGGCTGTGCGCCGCGCCTCCTCAACGGCACCGGGATCCAGGCCGATGAGGTCCCCGACGTTGACGACCTCGGTGATGCCGTTGCGGGGGTTGACGTGGACGGTGACGGATTCGGCGATCTTGATGGCCTCGTCATGCGGCCAGATACCGTGGATGACGTAGACGACCTCACCGTCGGCGGCGAGCTCGAACAGGACGGCCCGGTAGAAGTCGGTGACGCGTGCGGTGCGTACGCGCCGGTCCCGCGATCCACGAATGGGCTCCAGGTGCAGGCCCGAGCTCGTGGTCATGGTGGACAGCTTGCTGATGAACGGCCCGATCTTCGCCCTGAGGGAGGGGTCCTTGGCGGTGGCGTCCTTCGTCTTGCTGCTGGGCAACAGGATCGTGGCCATGTCAGTGTCCTTCCAGGAGCTCGGGGAAGAGCGCGCAGATATCGGTGGCGGTGCGGGCCGGATCGTCGCCGACGACGATGACGCGCCAGCCGGCCGCCGTCAGGGCCTCCTCGTCGCCGTCCTGCGGCTCGGCGAGGACAGCAACCCTGGGCGCGGCCCAGGACAGGTCCGTCATGATGCCGCCGACCTCGACGCCGTCGCCCTCGTGCGGGAGGCCGGCCGCGGCCAGGTGGGGCAGAAGGGCAAGGATCGGCTCGGGGGTGAGGTCCTGGTCGACGTCGTCCCAACCGAGATCGCTCATGGCGGCCGAGCTGCCGGCGACGTCGGCCACAGCGACCTCGACCTGAGCGCGGGCTCGCAGCTCGGTCAGGGCCCGGCTGGTCGTGGTGATGTCCACGGGCACCTGGGCCAGGGCGAGCACGTTGCTGAGCCGCAGCCAGGCCAGCCAGGCCTCCGGGTGCTCGGGAGTCCCCAGGGCCTCATCGGAGTCGTCAAGCACGAGGGCCATCCCCGTGGTGGAGGCGCCGGTGAGCTGGACCGCCAGGGCAAGGTGGGCGATGGCGAAGACCGAACCGGAGTGCTTCGGCGCCGTGGGAGCGCCTGCGGCATCAGCAGCACCAGCCGGCTCGGGCAGCTCGGCCTCAGGCCGCAGTACACGCAACGCTTCCCACAGTGGATCCGCCCCGGCGCCCTGGGTGGAGGAGTACCGCAGGGACGCGTTCTGTCCCAGGGGCAGGTGGCCGGCGGCACCGACGATGAGCGGCCCCCAGGCGGAGTCGGCCAGAGCCGCCAGGGCGGCGGTGGTCGGACTGGTCTCGGGGTCCTCGTTGTCATCGCTGAGCATGGTCTCCAGGAGCGCCATTGGCCCGCCGCGCCAGGCGTCGATGGCCGGGCCGGTGACGCCGCCGGCGCGCGAGGCCCCCAGGGAGCCGTTCTTGAGCTGGGCGACGGTGGCCTCATTCAGCCAGGCCGGGTTCCACGGCCCGTCCAGGTCCTCAACGCCTACGGAGATGACCCGGTAGCCGGCGGCGCGCAGGCTTGCACGTTTGTCGGCGTCGTCGGCGAGACGGTTGTGCGCACGACTGGCGTGGTAACTGCGGCCGTCGGTGAAGATGGCGATGGGACTGCGGCCGCCGGGGCGCAGGCAGGTGAAGTCGGGGCGGGTGCCGCGGGCGTCGAGCTGGGGACGGATCCGCCAGCGGCCCCCGTCGATCTCCAACGCAGGCGCACCCGAGGGGTCGCTGGTGGTGCGCACGGCCATCTTCTTGTCCAGGAGCTCGGCGAGTGCGGCGCGGAAGCGCACCTCCAGGGGGCTCTCCCCGGTGCCGGCGCGCACGGCCTCGTCGGTGACCGTCCACTGGGGGACCTCCGGGTCGAGCTCGGCGAACATGCCTTCGGTGTCCTGGGCGCTGTTGTCCTCCCGTCCCAGGAGCTGGCCGATGGCGTGCAGGGCCGCGGCGCGGGTGACCTCAGCGGAGACGGCGTGGGGCCGCAGGCAGTCCGGGCACATGTCCTTGCCCTCGGCGCGGCACGGGCAGCTCTCCAGGTGCTGGCCGGTGCGGATGAGGAGGTTCCAGAGCCGGGTGGAGTCGTCATGGTCGGTGAGGTAACCGGTGCCTCCGGGCACGGTGTCGTGCAGCAGGAGGGCGGGACGGGTCTCGCCGGGGCGCCGCCGGCCACGGGGTGGGGGACGGAGGCGATGCCCAGGTGATCGGGTGAGCCGCCGGTGGTGATCTCCAGCCCCAGGAGGATCGCGGAGGCCAGCGAGTCCACCCCCACCCGGTCGGTGGCGAAACCGAGCGGCAGGACGAAGGCGAGTGCCTCAGTGCTCAGCTCGCGCATGAGGTCGACGGCGATCACGTGCTCGGCGGAGTCGCTGCGGTAGCGGCACCAGGGCCGGTGCTCGCGGGCGGAGGTGGCCCGCGTGTCCGTGTCGAGCTTGCCGCAGGCCTCGCACAGACGGAAGTCCCGCGAGGAGAGGGCGTTGCCGGAGACCCGGTCGACGCTCTGGCCGGCCAGGGGCCGCCCGGTGTTGAGCCAGCGCAGGTTCATGCCGCGGTAGCGGGTCACCCCGAACCCGGAGGCCTCCACGTTCCACTGGCGTACCGCGCGGGTGGGGTCGAAGTCGGCCAGGGGCAGGACCTCGAAGTGGGTGCGGAGCCGCTCGTCGCTGGAGTCCCCGATGCGGGCGTCGTCCTGGGAGACGTCGGCGAAGACCCGGCTCAGGCGCAGGACCCGCCGGGCGCGTCCGACCTCGGCAATGTCGGTGTCACGGCACCTGGGGCACTCCGTAGGCGCGGCGGGCCGGGTCTCCTGTGGCTCACGCACGTCGATGTAGCCGCAGGCCTTGCAGCAGAACCACCACTGGGCCTGGTTGTTCAGGTCGGAGGCGTCAATGCCCTCGATCGCCATCTCCAGGCCGCGGGTGTAGAAGGTGGCGCCGGGAGCGAGCTCGTGCAGGGCGTGGACGGAGGCTCGATCGACGTCGCAGGGCTCGGAGTGGAACTCCTCCTTGTCCGGATCGCGCCAGGACACGCGGGCGGACAGGCGCACGGAGTCGTCGATGAGGGTGTAGTTGGGCAGGATGCCGTGGCGCTCCAGGGCCGAGACCCAGTGCTCACGATCCTGGTCGAAGATTCGGGACTCGGCGGCCTTCCGGGCTCCTTCGGCGGCGCGATGGGCTCGCGTGTCCTCCTCGGTGGCGTTGGGGCGCTCGGCGGCGACCTTGAGCTCGGGCAGGGCCTCGCGGATCTGGCGTTCCTGGCGGTGGAGCTGTTCGGACTCGGCGCGGTGCTCGGCCGCGGCGCGCTGGAGCATCTCGCGAGGCCCGGCGCCGGCGTCCTGGATCACCCAGCTGCTCAGGCGGTCGAGCGCCGGCGTGCGCTCCTGGAAGGCTGCGGTGAAGGCCTGCACCAGCAGGGCGCCGTCGCGCTCGATCCGCTCGCACAGCGTGGTGATGAGCGAGCCCTCGCCGGTGGCACCCAGGGCAGTCTTCGCGGTGCCGCCGCCATGGCCGCCGGAGGGGATGGCCGGGTGGTTCTCGCGGGCGAGGGTGTCGATGACGGAGGCCAGGAACTGGCGGCGCAGGATCTCCTCGGCCCCCAGGTAGGTCGACGGCGGCGCGACGGAGCCGTTGAGGAGCCGATCCGGGGCGTCGAGGATCGGGAGCTGGCTGCGCCTGCCGGGAACGTAGGCCAGGGCGAGCGCCGAGCCGCTGCGGCGGCCCGCGCGGCCCACCCGCTGCACGTAGGAGGCGACGGTGGCCGGCAGGGAACCGAGCATGACGGTGGACAGGTCCCCGATGTCGATACCCATCTCCAGGGTGGGAGTGGCCACGAGGACGTTGGGGTCACCGGGCACCTGCGTGGGGCGCTTGAACCCGGTCTCGACGTCGGCGCGCTCCTTGGCGTCGAGCAGGGAGGTGTGCTCGTGGGAGTCGACCCGGCGCACGTGGGCCCCGGCGTACATGCTGCGGTAGAAGCTCTCCGCCGGGTGCGGCTGGGCCCTCAGGTGGCCGGGGCAGGTGGCGGCCAGGCAGGGGGCGCTGTCGAGCTGGTCGACGGTGGCGGTGGCGGCGGGCAGCTGAGTGCGGCAGGTGTCGCACACCAGGAGCAGGGCCTCGCGCGTGGTCTCGCGCAGCGGGGAGACTACGACGCGGCCGGCTGGCAGCCCGTAGACGGTGCCGCCGGAGTCGGTGGTGGTGACGCTGAGGATCCCGGCCTCGGCCAGGTGGGCCAGGAGTGCGCAGGCCAGGCGGGAGGCGTGGGTGGGCACGACTCCCAGGCACTTGCAGGGCCCAGGTGGCGTACCAGGACTTTGAGGAGCTCACCGGCGTGAAGGCCGACTTGCGGGTGTCGAGGCCGCCGCCGACCTGGGGAAGGCCGGGGCGGCGCGCCCGGTGGGGAAGGCCGGCTGGCCCTGGTGGCGGTCGCGCTTGTACCAGATCCACAGGCGCTTGCCGTCGTCGCGCTTGTAGCGCGAGAGCCACTCGTGGTCGATGGCGCCCTCGCGGCGCATGTGCTCCAGGGTGCCGCGCACCCAGGCGAGCAGGTCCGCGTCGCTGGTGTCCTTGAAGCCGTCGAGGACGCCCTGCTGGTCGGTGCCGAGGGCCTGACGGGCCAGGGCCACCAGGGCGTTGGCGCGCCCGGCACTGATGTGGACGGTGACCGACCCGGTGGCCTCCAAGGTGCGCCCGTAGGTGGACTGGAGCCCCACCTCCAGGGCGATGTCGAACAGGAGCCGACGGCGCACGTGCGGCTTGGCCCGGCTGCGCTTGGAGGCCGGGGCCTTCGGGTCCCAGTAGGGCTTGAAGCGCTGGTGCTCGGACAGGGCCGCGGGGACCAGCCGGTAGCGGTCGAAGGCACTGGCCTGGGCGTCGTCGAGGGCGGCCTCGGCCCACTCCTCGATGGGCATCTCTGCTCGCAGCGCCCCGCGCAGGGCCGAGCGCAGGCTCATCGTGTGGGAGCGCTGGTTCACGTAGCCGGCGCGGTGGGCGGCGTCCTGCACGGAGTCGGTGAAGATGAGGGCGCGTTTCTCGGTGTTGTCGAGGGCGTCGTCGCCGAACAGGGTGGTCAGGGACACCGACAGGAGGGTGGCGACGGCCGATCCGAGGAAGCGGATGGAGTCCTTGGCACCGCAGGAGGGGCAGATGTCGTTGGTGGAGTCCTCGGTGATGCTGCGCTCGTCCCCGGTGAGCATGAGGACCGGCAGAACGAGGCCCTCCTTGGCCTCGGTGCTCTCCTGGGCCGGGCGGCGGGTGAGGATTTCGCGGCTGTTGATGGAGTACCAGCGCAGCCCGGGGTGGCGGGCATCCAGGTTGATCTCGCCGGCCTCGGCGCGGGTGCGGTAGTCGGCGTCCTCCCCGGGTGCGTGCAGGAGGGCCCGGAAGCGGGGGTCGCCGGTCTTGCGGTCGCGGCGCACGTGGGCCTGGTCGTCCTTCTCCTTCTGGCCGGTGGGGGCCAGGACAATGCCCCACCCGGAGCGCCCGCAGGAGCGGCAGTACAGGGCGGGGCGAGCGGGCTCCTCAACCTGTGTCTGCTCGGAGGCGGCGTCGGCCCAGCGGAAGGAGGGCAGGGAGCTCAGGACCCGGTCGACGCGGGTGACCTCCCGGATCCACAGGGTGACCTCCACGTTGACCGCGCTGCGGTCGGGGCTGCCGTCGAGACCAGCGCGCACGACGGACAGGGCCGCCAGGATCGCGGAGAGGACCCTCCGGGCCAGACCCGACTCGGGGACAGGACCCAGGAGGTCCCGGGCGAGGGCGGCCAGCGACGTGGAGCGCTCGGCGGCGCGCACGAGGGTCAGGACGTCAGGGTGGGCCTGGAGGACGGAGGCGAGGCCGGCAGCGTCGAGGGTGTCCTCCACCTCCTCGGGTAGGTCGTAGAGATGGGCGACGACGCCGCGGAGCAGCTCCTCGGGGTTGGGGGAGCCGGCCTCGGCGAGGCGGGCCAGGGACTGCAGGTTCTCACCGGGCAGGGAGCGCAGGCTCAGGGCGCGGCCGGCCAGCCCCTTGGACTCGGCCACCTGGCGGTGCGTGGCGGCCCACTGGTCGAGGTCGGCGCGCGTCTCGGTGACGACGGCGCTGGTGGGCAGGTCGGTCCCAAAGACGTCGCGGGCGAAAGCGAGCACCTGGGAGGGGTCTCCGCCGTCGCCGAGGGTGGCGGAGGTGGCCACGGGACACACGGGACCGAGCGGGGCGGAGGCGAAGGCCTCCTGGCGGGGGTGGTCGGCGGGCAGGTGGGCGCGCAGGGTCAGGCCCAGGCGTCGCAGCAGCATGGCGACGTCGGTGCCCTGGGCACCGTCGTAGGTGTGGAACTCGTCGAGGACCAGGTAGGTGAGCGACCCGGCTGAGGCCCGCCACAGCTCGCGGTCCTCGGGGCGCAGGAGGAGCTGGTCGAGCATCTTGTAGTTGGTGAGCAGGATGTCCGGCGGGTTGTCACGGATGACGTAGCGGTCGGTGATGAGGGAGTCGGCGGTGACGTGCTTGCGGGGGCTGGCGGAGGAGTCCCCGGTGTAGATGGCGGCGCGCACGCTGGCCAGGGCGGGGTCCTTGGTGATGAGGCTGGCGAGGCGACTGGCCTGGTCGGAGGCCAGGGCGTTCATGGGGTAGAGGATGAGGGCCTTGATCCCGGTGATTCCCTGGGCGCGGGCGCGCAGGACGTGGTCGAGGACGGGGTGGAGGAAGGACTCGGTCTTACCTGAGCCGGTGCCGGTGGTGACGATGGTCGGCTCGGGGTGGTGGCCGCCCTTGGTGGTCAGACGCCGGTAGGAGTCCTCCTGGTGCTGGTAGGGCGTGAGGCCCGGGTCCCAGTCGAGGGGGCGGTCGGTGGGGTGTGCCGGGTCGGTTGTGTCGGGGCGGGCGCTCGCGGCCAGGTAGGGCAGGCGCAGGCGGACGAAGGGGCCGACGAAGACTCCCTGCTCCTCGTCCTCCAGGAAGTCGGTGAGCACGCGCCGTGGCTCGGCGTCGGTGAGGGCGAAGGTCGTCGAGAGGTAGTCGACGATGGACCGACGGATGCGTTCGGCCTGGAGGCTAGGGAGGAGGAGCGTCATAGCTGGAGCGTGGTGGTGATGGGCGATGGGGTGGATGGTTGCCAATGGTGTACGGGAGTGGTGTCTGCCGGGGCTGGCACCACCTCGTGCGGATCGTCGTTGTTCCGGGAGTGATCCCGCAGATCAGAGGCTACCGCAGCGAGGGGAGAGGAGAGGCGGAGGCCCGAGTCGCTTCTTGGTGACGAGGCGTGAAAACTGCGACCGTCACTCATACTGGGATCATGCTCGACTTGCCTGTCTCTGTTGCGTGTAGCCAGCTCGATGAAATCGTCGACGACGCCAGCGCCAGACATGAGCCCGTCTTCCTGACCCGCCGAGGTCGCCGCGTGGCCGCGGTGATCGACGCGGATGACCTGGAGCGGCTTACCCAGGCTGCGGAGGATCTCGCGGACATTGAGGCGGCCGACGCCGCCCGAGCTGAGATCGCAGAGCACGGCACCATCCCCTGGAACGAGGTCAAGGCTGGTCTCGGGATAGAGGGCGCGGTCGGTTCGACGTGAGGCTACGAGCCACGTTTGCGGAGATCCTTAGTGAGTCTCGTCCCGCTGTGGACAGGGCTGAGCAGGGCCGGCCATAATGGTGGGGAGCCACCCGGGTGCCATCCGGGCGACTCCCCTAGCAAGGGGATGGCCTAGCCGGCCCACTTGCTGAGGGCATCCACAAGGACACCGACGGCCCGGACAAGGCGAGCGATCGAGTTGAGTATGTCGCTCACTTTCCGGGCCGTTACCTTGTCCTTGCGGACGTGTGCGCGTCGGCCTTTCGGCTTGGACACGGCCCTCACCTCCTTCCCAAGCCCTCCCTCCCCGGCAAGGACACATGGACGTTCCGGGAGGAGGTGCCGGAGGGAGGCACGTCCCATGATGTCAGCCTGCACTGACATTCTGAACTCACCCCTGGCTACTATGAGTGCTATGGAGACCGCGGAAGCCCTCGCCCAGGTCCTGGCTATCACCCGTATCAAGAAGCGCGGCCTGTCTCAGCCTGATCGCGTTCAGGTTCTCCTGGACAGTGCCGACCCCCGCGAAGCCCTTGCCGACATTGCTGGTCCTTCCCTGCTCGATGACCCGGCGTTGATCCAAGCCCGCGAGGACGTCGATAACTGGCTCTCTCAGGGCATGGGACTCGTCTCTGTACTGGCTGACCAGTACCCCGCACGTCTGCGTGATGTTCGCGAGGCGCCGGCTCTTCTCTACTACCAGGGTGACCTGACCCCGGCAGACCAGGGAGTGTGCATTGTCGGCTCACGCGATGCTGACGACGATGCTCTCCGTGTTGCCGACTACGTCGCCAGAGCGGCAGTCGAGGCAGGTCTGACTGTCGTATCGGGTTTGGCCGCTGGCATTGACACTGCCGCCCACACCGCTGCCCTGGATGCCGGAGGACGCACTGTCGCCGTCATGGGCACGGGGCTTGAGCGCACCTACCCGGCGACAAACAAGAACCTGCGTGAGCGCATCGTTGCCAACCGTGGGCTGGTCATGACTCAGTTCGAACCGAATGCTCCAGTGAAGCCTGCAAACTTTCCGATGCGCAACGCCGTCATGAGCGGCTACGGCATCACCACCTTCGTTGTTACAGCCTCCGAGCACTCAGGAACTCGCTCCCAGACGAAGAACGCAGTCAAACACGGACGCGGAATTGTTCTCGCTCGCCGCGTAGCCGAGACCACCTCCTGGGGACGGGATCTTGCTCGCACCGGCCAGGCGCGCGTTGCTGACTCCACGAGCGACGTCTTGGACCAGGTACGTGCCCTCCAGGCTGAGCGTGCTCAAGCGGAAGAATTACTGCGTGAGCTCGTCGCATGACCGTGATCCTGCCTAGCTACTTTCGGGCAACCGCCGTCCCCGATCAGCTGCGCCGAAAGCAGTGCCAACTGTGTCGAACTCCGATCGATGAGACTTACGACTTCTGCTTCCGGTGTAACAGTCAGCCATTCGCCCGTCCAGATGCGGCGGGGTTCGTGACGTACGCCGTCAAGGGTGGACAGTCCGGTGCGGAGATGTATCGCTACAAGAACCATCGGCCCTCTCCTCAGGCTCTCAAGAACGTCCTGCTTCTTCTGCAGTACGGATTACACCATCTCCCTTGTGCAGGACGACTGTTAGGAACACCCAGCGAAGCTGTCGCAGTTGTCCCTAGCCGCAGCCATTACCAAGCTGATACGTTGAGCAAGCTTCAGCAACTCTGTCATCGCGTACTCTTGGAATGCATACCTTTGGTGAGTCTGCGTCCAGCGCCAGGGTCGACATCCGACCGCCGAATACATGGCAGCGCATTCGAGGTCGTTGACTGCCCATATGCATCGCACGTTACGATCATTGACGACACCTGGGTGAGTGGTGGAACCACGCTGTCGGCGGTTGCAGCGCTGCGAGACTTCGGAGTTCAGAAGGTCTCCGTGCTGGCGCTCGCCCGCTGGCTCGACCCTGGGTACGGTCTCACGCGAGACTTTCTCACCACAGGAAGACAGCACCTCGCCGAGTGGTCTGGCCCGCAAGATGTATGCCCCTTCACGCTCGATGGGATCTGCCCATAGACGTGTCCTCATCAATCGCGCGAGGCTCTGCGTCACCCATGAGCCTTCTTCCTCGCCTGCCATGGTCGCCGCACGGTCACGGCTACATCGTTGGTCTCTCTCGGGTCGGTCATCTGGTCGAGGTCGGTGTCAATGAGGCTTATTCGCAGCATCTTTCGAAGGTGCTGTGAACTGCGCAGATGCCAGCGTCGGGTAGCCCTGTGGATAAGCTTCAATGATGGCAATTCGTATTTCGCAATACGTCAGCACGTGAGAAGTTCTTGAGGAGAAAGTGAAGTATGAAGACGGTCGAAAAAATGCTTGACGAGATCGAAAAAGCCAACAATGGGGATGGCCCGGATCCTGTGGCTACGGTTGGCGATCCCGTTCTCGCGAGAATTGCGGTCGCACAGATGCGCCTCCGTGCCGCCGAGCGTGCGCTCGATGAGACTGTGACGGATGCACGTGACGCCGGTCTGTCATAGCAAGCGATCGGGGATGGCTCGATAGGGGGTGAACAAGCGCCTCTATGTCGTATCCTCAAGCTCCGGCACGACAATGGCGTATAGGTATGTTGTTTTGGCTGTGTGATCGGCTCTCACATCAGGCTACCTGAGATAGCGCCGGTCAAGTCCAATGCAACCTGACCTGTCGAAGTCGCGTGTACATTATCTCCTGTGGTTTACGAAGCACCCTGTGTCCACGTAGTGGAGATAGGTGAGGCCGCAAGAGAATCCGAGAGATCCGTCGTCCGCAATCTGCCGCTGACGCCATTGCATTGCTCATGTCTGCTACGGAATCGATGATATTCTGGAAGTTCTCACCTCTTAATGTGGCAATTGTGGAGACTTTCTGAATTGCATTTAAATGATCTTGTAGATTGGGATGTGGTGGGCGTTCGTTTAAATTAAGGAATCTCGTCAATGAGTGAGGCATCGTAGTCGGGGGCTGTCTTCGGTGTTCTCCAGTTGCACCATTCAAGGTATCGTAGTGTTATGTTGTTCGCTGGATTCCGTCGCAGAAGTCTGGCCACTTGACTGCGAGGAGCCCCTGCAGCTAAGAGGGGAAAATGCGAGAATCCTGTCTCTCTGCGGTCCGGGATTCTCGTCAATTATCGAGTGTGCCCGCACTTTAAATGCTTTAGGGTCGAGTCGTGATAGCCTGTCTGCCGCGACAGTGAGACAATGTATGGATGTCCCTTGACTGAGCCAACTCCAAAGTATTTCTCTGAGGTCGTCTTGAACTTCAGTGGAAGGTACTGAAATTGCGTACTGGGCGCGCACCCACGGAAGAGATACTAGTGGCGACAAAATTGATCTTGTGGCCCACGTTGAAAGATCTATTGGAATAAACTGCTGATTCCTTCCGGCTAGAAGAAAGCGGCCAATCCGGTCTGCGGCGTGGGGCATTCTAGGAGCCTGGTCTGCCCACTCGTCGAGGCGATCGTAGATTCCGTGATGTTCTAGGCTTTTTAACACTCGGCCGATCGTGGGGCGACTGTAGCTGGAAGGAGCTTGCAGTATCTCTTCCTCCAGGTCAACTAGGGGGGGAATAGTCGTAGAACAGCACCGGACGCTCATCGTAACCCTCGTCAATCAGGACTGGTTCTACCTCGATGAGCTTGTGCTCCTCTTCTTCCAATTCTTGCACTAGTTGATTTGAGGTGACAATATTTGTTTTCGAGGTATTAATTTCGAGGCCAAATCGGCGAGCTTCGTTCTGTATTATGGTTAGAAGATCGTGTAGCTCTTCGTAGTTTCCCTCGAAACTAATGTCGTCCATCCAACGGCGAGCGCTGATGATTTGGCCAGTTGATAACCGTTCTGCAATGCGAAGGTCAATATAGTAGAAAGCAAGTTGTGCAAGAATGGAGGCCGCATTGCTCCGTTGTGGTAGACCTCGACGCCCTGGTGTTATGGCGTGTTGCTCCAAGACGCTAGCGATAATGTTGGCAGCGGTCGTCTTTCCTACAGTTTTATATACGAAATCTGAAATTTCTTCATGGTCGATTGAGGCAAAGCATGAGGTGATATCGGTCTGGGCTGAGTACTCTGATTGCTGAATGTCTTTTTTTGTTTTAATGTATTCTGTCCATTCATTCGATGATTGTCCGGCAAACTCGCCACTCCTCATGCGCCATCCATATACCCAGTCTTCGAGGGATTCGTGGAGGCTGGGGGCGACTTGCAGTGCTGCTGCTGCGAAAACTAAGGACGACTGAAGGTCTTGTGTAACGGCTGGTCGTGTTGCAAAAAAACTCTTAGGGAAGTCGAAGGGGAGGAAAGATGGGGGGGACGGTAAAATTTATTCCGCTAGGCGTCTTCCCGACCCCAAGTGTCGGCGCGTCGAGGGTTTCGGTGAAGTTAGTGTCGAGCTCAGGGAAGTTCCAAGGATCTCGGTACCAGGCTCCATATTGTTCTGATTTTAGGAGGTGCGTTGCTGCAACAATGTCTAGTCCGAAGATGTTGTTGGTGTTGTTTTTGCGGGTTCGTTTGCTCATGAGTTCTACTGAAATGATAGTTAACTGCGTGACGTTAGGACGGTGTGGATGCGGCGGAAGTCGGATTCGCGGTCGCGGATGCGGAAGGGGAGGTCGTAGACGTAGGAGACGCCAGAGCCAGGGTGGGTATGAGTGCGCTCCGATAGTGGCATGTCCTCGTTGGAAGTGGGGCGCCGGCGCTTCTCCCAGGCCTGGCGGACCGGAGTCGGCAGCTGGCGGCCATTCGCGTCATAGACGTAGGCGCCCTGGCCACGGCCATGGTCGTAGTCGTACAGCACCGCGAACTGGGTGCGGTAAATTGTGCACAGATCCTCGATCGGCACGCCCAGCATAATCGCCACCATGACATCGATCTCCGCCTGAGCATTACGGCGATCCTCTGCCCGGCGCAACGGCGTATCTGCCGTCCATTCCGAGCCGATCGGACGCTCGTCATGGCGTTCTAAGATTGGAAGGTCCTCTAGGAACTCCTTCTGCCAGCTCTCGGCCCATAATTCAGAGTAAGCCTCGGTCAAACAGTTGAGGCGTAAGGTTCGTAATGCTATTCGTGACGATAGTGGGTTGTTTTGAGGTATGGCTGGGAGTCGTCCAATGTCGGTTCCGTGGATGTCGTTACGAGCGTTTGACCTGATCTGAAAATCGGCTAGCAGTGAGGATGTGATCGCCAGGGTTAGGTTGAGTGACGTGGGCGAGTAGTCTGGCGGAGCTGCGGACTGAACGAGGTGGATGTGGGCTGCTCCCGGCGGTATCAATCCCGATATCAGTGTTCTCTCGCCATAGTTTGATGCCATGCGCCGCCACGCGATTCTGAAGTGGTCACGGGCGGGGGGAGCCACCCCAGTGAGTGTAGAGACAGTCGTAGGTGGTGCGGTCGCCAGCAGGCTTGTACTGAGTGACCGGTTCAGCGTGCGTAGGAAGCATCTCCAAATCTGTCGCGGTCCAGTCCAGGAAGTTCCGCATTGTCTCGTTGGGTTGTTTGTACAATGGAGAGGAGACATATAGGTGAGGGCCTTGGAGGATGGCGTCATCCCATGAGCTTGAGCCCCATACCTTCTTGAAGCGTCCTTTCTCAAAGTCTGACGTTTCATGCCAGCCCGCTGAGAATTGGAGATTGAGGCTTCCGATGCGCGGATGGACTGCCAGCGTCTCAAGTGTACGTAACGCCGCTGAGTTGACCGTTGAGACCATGGTAGTCGAATGCCAGTGGTCGGATCCGGTAATGGCTTGCCAAGTTTTTAGTGCTGATTCGTTGATCGATTGAATTCGGGTCGCATGGGGTCGTAGGTCCCACGTGTCAGTATGCGGATCTTTAAATCCGGGTTGCTCTCCAGATCCATCGTGTGTGAGCGAGCGTGTGATGGTATCTGGATGGTATGAGCCTGAAGCGTTGAGGAAATTTGGGGACTGCGTGGGTCCGTAGATGTGAGTTCCGTAGAGTGATCGGTGAGCGATGTCAAACAACTGGAGTTCGTTGATGAACTGCCAGTGTCGGCGCAGGTGCCGGTACGCGGCGGCGCGAAGTCCCGGGGTCTTGGCGTCGGTGAAATGGGTCTCCATGTGAATAAGTGAGGAGATGCCGTGCTCGTTCTGGTGCTCCCACACTTGGCACATGAAGGCCCTGTAGAGGTCCGGCTGGCCGCTCAGCAGCGGATAGACGGTTGGATCGCTCAGAAGCTCGGAAAGGACAATGACCTCGGCTGTTCCATCGAGGACCGTTCCTAGGGCCCCGGGGACGGGCCAGAGTGAGCGGCATACGCTCCTTCTTCACTGCGACGGAAGGCTTGTGGCTCAGCGACCACCAGGGGTCGCCGTCGGACAGGAGGCTGTTGAGGTCTACGGTCGGCCTCACCCACGGCGGGTTTCCCACTTGGAGGTCGAAGCCTCCGCGGGCGAAGACGGTGGCGAAGTCCAGCTCCCAGTGGAAGAAACCCTGTGCCTCCGCTACCTCCCGAACCACGGTGAGCCACTCGTGCTCGTCAATGACTGACTGCACTTTGCGGGCACCAGCGAGACCGAGCTCAACCTCCTCCATGGTCTCCAGTTCCGCCCAAGAAGAAGCATCCACGAGGGTCCCATCGGTGCCCTTGGCGTCCTTGACCTGCTTGCCCAGCAGCCCCTCCAGGGCGCTCAACCACTCATCAAGACTCGGCGGGGTCACATCCGTGGTCAGCGGCCAGAACCACAGGGCGCACCACGCATCCATGACCAGCCGCAGCCGCCGGTACGCCGAGCCCGGTGCCGTCAGGTAGGCCTCGATCTCTTCACGGGATACCGTTGAACCGGCGGCGTCCTGCGCCTCGCGGCCCCACAGGTCGATGCGGCGCGAGGCCTCCGCTTCCGCCACCCGTAGGCGCCGCAGAGTCATCTCCCACAGGACCTCCACGCGCCGGGCCAAGGCCGTCAGCCGTAAGGCCTGGGTGGTGCTCAGGGCTTTCGCGATGTCCTTGCGCCAGGTCTTGAGGGCTTTGAGCATTTCGGCATCGACCAGGTCCCGTACCTGTTTGGGGACCTCCACTGCGCTGCCCCAGCCCTTGGCCGGCAGGAGGAAATGGTGGATGCTCCCCGAGACGTCCAGCGCCCCGCCGATCCGGTGCCGGGAGGCCGCATCGGCGTCGTCGAGCACGGCCGCCACCTGGCTCAGCGGCTCAGCCACCGGAGCGGCCGACAGCCACGCTCGCTTCTTCAACTGGGAGGTCGAGTACAAGGCCCGGCGCGCGCGCCCCCACCAGGGAGTTACCGCGCCGCAGCCGCAGCCCGAACCACGGGGCCGCCAGCCCCTCCACCATCGTGTCCAACCACAGGGACACCTCCGCCAGCTCCACCGCCGTCGCATTGAGGTCCACCCCGTAGACCTGGTGCAAGGCGAGATACGCCTTCACCTTCGCCAGCTCCCGGGGCCGCTCCTCAGGATCCACGCGCCGGCCCAGCTCGCGCTCACGCCGCGAGAGATACTGCTCCGCCAGCTGGCGCACCGCCTCAATCGCGAAGGCCCCCGACCCCAGGGCCGGCTCACACACCGTCAGGTGAAGGATCTCCTCAGCGCTCGTCGTCCGCCCGTCCTGATCCAGCAGCTCCTCCAGCGCCTGCTGCACCGTGAAACGCGTCAGCACCTCCGGGGTGTAGAAGGAAGCCGAGCGTTGCCGGTCCCGGCCGGACAGCCGGTAGACGAACTGGCCCTTCTCATAGGTGACGTTGCGGCGCTCGCCCGTCACCTCATCCTCCACCGTCACGAAGTCCTTCTCCTCCAGGCCCTTCATGACGTCCTCGGGCACCACCCACGAGCCCTTTGAGGCGTCCCCGCCCGGCGCCACCTCCCACAGGCGCTCGGTGGCGAAGGAGCCCGAGTAGCTCATGAGCCCCTCGTAGACGGCGCCCAGCTGGTTGATGCCCAGCTCCACATAGGAGATGAAGCCACGGCCGCTCTTGCTGTTCTCCTTAGTCAGCAGCAGGTGGCGCAGCACCCGCAGCAGCGCCCCGTTGCCCAGGCCCACCTCGTCAATGAGGGCGGTCGCCACCGGGCGGAAGAGGTCGGCTCGCATCGGCCGGAAGACCAGGCCATCGAAGCTGCCCTCGTCGGCGGCCGGCACCTGCTCGTTGTGGCCCTCATCGACCAGGCGGAACAGGCGGTCCAAGGACTCGTAGATATGCGTGCCCGCCTGGGCCGACTCCTCATGCAGCTCCCTCAAGGCCAGCTCGCGCAGACGATCCAGGCCGTAGCCGGCGTCGTACTCGGCGGCACCCACCGGCAGGACCCCCAGCTCGGGGCTCGCCTCCGCATACAGCAGGAAGATGATCCGGTAGATGTAGCGCAGTGACTGCAGGGCCAGGTCCTGCGCCCGCTCCTGGGGCAGCGGCTCCAGCCCCCGCGCGGCGCGACGGCGCACCACCTCATTCGCGATGATCTCAATCGAGGAGCGCACGCCCTCACGCAGGTCCTTCGAGACCCCCACCGTGTGGGCCGCCGAGTCCTCCAAGGTGGCCGCCCACCACGTCTCGCCCTCCGCCGTCGGCAGCAGCGAACGGGCATCCAGGCAGGTCAGAGCCCGCTCCACCTCGCCACCGCGCGCCGTCTCATAGCGCTCGACGACGAGCTGCACGTTGACCGCCAGCCAGCGGCCCTCCGGCCACCGCTCCCGCTCCGCCACCAGCGTCCACTGACCCGCCAGGACCAGGGCGAAAGCCGGACCGTGCTCATCGGTCAGAAGCGTCGACAGGGCCCGAGACACCGACTCGACCGGCTCAGCCCCCTCCAGGACCGGCGCAATGGGGTCCCCCAGGTCCACCGGCTCCCAGGCCTCAGCGAGCGTGGGGGCGTCCTTGACCAGCAGGTCCTCCACCGTGGTCACCGGGCGGGCGCGCAGCAGCGCCAGCGGCGCTGGGCCCTCATCGCCCACCGGGCGGACCAGGGTCACCGGGCCGCGCTCGGTCAGGCGGTACTCCGACGACGTGAAGCCCAGGATCTCGCGCAGGAGCGCATCGAGCTCGCCGGCCGCCTCCAGGGCGGCACCGGTCAGGGAGCCTGCGTCGTCGGCGGGCAGAGCCGCCAGCAGCTCCTCCAGGCGGGAGCGCGCGGAACGGAACCGGGAACGAGGCGTCGGCGTCGGAGCAGTGCCGGGATCGGTCGGCTTCTCCAAGGCCTCCCACTCCTTGCGACGCTCCAGCACGCGCGCCAGGAAGGACTCCTTGGTGGCGTCCGTCGTGAAGTAGTGCTCGCTGATCCAGTCCTCGCCGACGACCAGCGCATCCGACACCGCCATCAGAGATCCCCCTTCCATCCCGAAGTCCTGAGGCACCACCACCAGTAGCGGGCGCACCAGCGTGTGCGCGGGCAGGTGCTGTTTCCTGAGCTCGCGCTCCTGAGCCACCGTGATCCGCTGCTCGCGCAGGTGGCGGTTCTGGATGAGGAGGCCGGCCTCGTCATCCCAGGCGTTCGCGTGCTCGGCCCACGACTCCACTCGAGCCGTTGCCTGTTCCTTCGCTGCGTCGAAGGTCAGCGCCATGTGGTCCGTAGCCGTACCCACCGCCGGAGGGATGAGCGCCTCCAGCAGACTGGTCTGCGTCACGGGCCCGGAGTTCCGCAGCTCCCGGGAGATGCCCACTGCCTCGAACATGGCGGTGGGGGAGTCGTGCACCTGCCCGATCGGCTGCGCCTCGACCGGCCGGCCCGCATCCAGCTCCGACTGCGCGGCCGCCAGGTCCAGGTAGGGGAAGGCGGTGCTGACGCACACCATCGACACCGTCCGGCCCGCCTGGTTCGTCAGCGTCCCCAGCAACAGGACGGTCGGTGAGTCGACGTCGCCGCGCACCGCGAACACTGAGGAGCGGCCGAGCTTGGCCAGGACCCGGTCGCCGGCCCAATCCAGAACCGGGTGCAGCGGCCCCAGGTAGTGGGCCTCCGGCCAGGAGGAGTCCGAAGAGTCACTCAGGGCCTCCGTGAGAAGACGCGCGCCCTTCGTCTGCGTCGTCGCCAGCTTGAGGTGCTCCTGGACGCGGCGCTCACGCAGGTAGGACTGCGGCAGCACCGACAAGCGATGGCGCAGCCCCGCCGGGGGCACCATCTCCACCACGTGCTGCGTGCCGTGCTCCCGCCACGAGACGCCCCCGCCGCCGGTCTGACGCTGCTCAGGCTCCTCAGGGCGCTCATAAAGCTCAGTGAGGGCCTGGCGCAGATAGTCCAGCTGGGTCTCGTACAGCGTCGACGTCGCCAGCAGGGCAGCGGGCTGGGTGGCCGGACCGGCCAGGTAGCCGGGGTCGTTCGGATCGGCAGGGGAGTCCTCGGCACCGGTGGGTGCAGCGGCGCCGTCGCCCTTGGCCTCGGCCGTGCCCGTCAGCTTCGCGAACAGGGCCGCCATGGGATCCAGGTTGAGGGCGTCGTCGGCGTCGGGGACGACGACGTCAATGTCCTGACCGGCCGCCAGCGCATCGCGGATCGCATTCTCCTCACGCTCGCCCGAGTACAGGCCCATGAGGGAGGCGGCGTCGCCCAGGGCCCGGTGCGCCTGATCCTCCTTCTCCATCAGGCGCGTGAGGACGCGGACGTCGCCGGAGAAGCGCAGGTCCGACGGGCTCAGCAGCAGGGTCGTGATCTGCGGTGAGACGCTCTGGCCGTAGCGGTCGATGCGGCCGTTGCGCTGCTCGATGCGGATGAGCGACCAGGGGATGTCGTAGTGGATGAGCTCATGGCACTGGGCGTGCAGGTTGACGCCCTCCGAGGCGACGTCGCCAGTCACCAGGACGCGCACCGGCGTGTGGGACTGGCGGAACTGCTCCACGATCTCCTGCTGCTCCACGTCCGACAGGCTCCCGTGCATGACCCGCACCGCGTCGGCGGGCAGGCGCAGGTCCTCACGCAGGTGCTCGGCCAGCCAGGTCAGCGTTGCGATGCGCTCGGCGAAGACGACGACGCGCTCTGTTGACCTGGGGCCGATCCCGATGCGGCGCAGCTCGGTCAGCAGCGCCTGGTACTTGCCCGAGGCCGTCGTGTTGGCCTCCACAGCCAGCTCGCGCAGGCGGGCCAGCGCCTGCGACTGCTCCGAGGGCTCCGGGGTGGAGCCGGCTGCTGCCCGGCTGCGGCGGCGGGCCAGGCGCTCGTCGATCGTCTGGATGAGGGCCGCCGGCGAGGACAGGAAGGACTTGGCCAGGGTCCAGGCGAACAGGGAGTCGCTGCCACGGGAGGCGGGCCTGTGGCCGCCCGGCGCCGAGGCGCCGTCGGAACGGTGCAGCCAGGTGCGCGAGAGCTCGCCGGCCACCGCGTCCTCAGCCGAGGAGGGCTCCACAAGCTTGTTGACCGGAGTCAGGCGCTCCTTCCAGCGGCCGCCCACGACGTCGCGCACCTCGTCGGAGTGACGGTGACGACGGATGACGAGGCGACGCACCGCCTCCTCATCGAGGGAGCCGTCCGCGCGCACCGCCGTCGGCTCCAGCAGACGGATGAGCTCGGCGAAGGACTTCGGGTTGCCGTTGTGGGGCGTGGCCGAGGCCAGGATGAGGGCGTCGGTCTGACGGGCCAGAATGTCCGCGAGCCGGTTGTTGAGCGTGCCCTTGTTGGTGACGTTGTGCGACTCGTCAATGACGACCGCGTCCCAGCGCTGCTTGCGCAGATGATTGAGGTAGCGGTCCGACTTCAGCGTGTCGATGGAGATGATCGCGCGGTGGAACACCGAGAACGGGTTGCGTGAGGCCGGCACCGAACGGCGCACCCGCTGGATGCCCACCGAGTCCAGGCGCACGAAGGGCAGCGCGAAGCGCGACCACATCTCGTGCTGCATCTGCTCGAGCACGTGACGGGGCGTGACGATAAGGATGCGGTCGCCCCGGCCGCGGCGCACGAGCTCGGCCAGAATCATGCCGATCTCCAGGGTCTTGCCCAGGCCTACGGTGTCAGCCAGGAGGATGCGCGGGCGCAGGTTCGCCGGGTCCAGGGCCTGGCGAACCGCCGTCAGCTGGTAGGCCAGCGGATCGGCGAGGACGTCACTGACCACGGCCAGGTCGGTCGAGGTCGCCGGGAGCGCCGTCTTGCGCAGCGTCGCCTCCAGCCACAGTCGCGAGAGCCGGTGACGAGTGGAGGTGTCCGCGATGACCCGGGTGTGTCGGGGATCCACCGGGACGATGTGGTCAAGACCGGCGGAGAACTGTGCCGTGGTGTCCCGAACCAGCTCGGACAGGCCCTGCACGGTCACCAGCATGCCGTCAGACGTGGTGGAGACCTGGGTGACCAGCCAGTCCTCGTCGCGCACCCGGACCACGGAGCCCGGTGCGACATCAAGGGAAGGAGCGGGATCCATGGCCGCATCCGGGGGAGTAGTGGGCGCCGTTGTCACGGAGACGATCTTAGGACGTGGGTGCAGGTGGTCGAGACCAATTCGGGCCAGTGACCGATCTGTGACCTGCAGGCCAGTGCGGGACCAGGGCGAGGGTCCCTTGGGGCAGGCGCCGTGGGGCTGTAAGGGGGTGGGAAGACAGATTTTGTCCATGAGGGACGACTTTGAAGCTGCCTCGGACGGGGCAATCCGCACCAAATCGCTCTGACCAGTACAGATGTAAATGACGCTCGCAGACCTTGTCGTTAAAGTCGTCCCTCCCGGACACTTTGAGGTTCATTCGTGGGATCCGCACTCGGATCAGTTCTTCCCCTGCGGTGCACATCTGACGCCGCCGCCCCTATCGACAATCACCACGGCAGACTCGCGAGGTCCTCGAGACCCTGACCCAGACATATCGTTGCGGCTACGTGACGGGTGCTCGCATCTGGCCATCTGGGCTGGCATGGATTGAGCCGAGGTTGACACGGTCTCCGGTTGCGGTGGCAGAGGTCCAGATCGTTGATCTCAGGTGGATCCGTGTCACCTGACCTCGCACGATTCCAGTAACCGTCACGCAGCTGAACACTATCCCCGAGGGTACGGGAACACTGCTATGGCGCGAGGACGCACCTTAAGTGCTGAGGACTGATCCCGGGGGTGCAGTTCTCGAGGCTTATGGTGCGTCCTCGACGGGTGGTTCTGCGTCAGCGACGGGCGAGGCGGGACAGGACGATGCCGGCGGTCACCACGCCTCCGGCGACGGCGGCCGCCTTGGCGAGCGTGGAGGTCGCCTCGGAGTCGCCCTGCTTGGCGCGCTCCCAGGTCTCCTCCGCCTGCTCGGCCCAACGGCGGGCCTCCTCGCGCAGTCGGCCGGCGCCGGCCTCTGCTCGCTCACGCAACCGGCCGGCCCCGGCGACGGCCTGCTCACGCAGGTGGTCGGCCCGGGCACTCGCCTGCTCGCGCAGATGCTCCCCGGCCTCCCTCGCCTGCGTGCGCGGGTCGACCCGGGATGCGAACTCATCGACGCTCGCCGCCAGGGCCGCGCGCTGGGCGCGCAGCCGCTCCTCGATCTGCTCGGGGCTCAACGACCCGGAGCTGGCGGCCCCGGCGCCATCGGCGCCGGACGCACCTGCCTCCTGACCGCTGGTCATGCCCGGCCCGCCCGAGCGCGGAAAACCTTGACCGCGGCGACGGTCGCCGTCACGCTCAGACCCGCCAGGGCGAGCCCCGCCGCCGTGACGATCCCCAGCGAGGCGGGGTCGCCGTCGCGGGCGTCGTCGAACAGGCGGGTGACGCGCTCGCCGAGGGTCAGCGTGCCGGGTTCGTAGGAGTCGACACCGCCGTTGGGGTCGGTGCCACCGCCGACCAGCGAGGTCAGACGGCTCTTGACCTGCCCGACCCTTTCCTCGACCTTGCTGGCGGCCTGCCTGCGCAGGTCCTGGACCTGCTCGCGGGCCTTGAGCTTGGCGACCTTGGCCAGGTTGTGCGGCGCCAGGCGGGCGGCGAGCTCGTCGACGTCGGCGGCCAGCGCCAGGCGCCGGGCCGCCATGTCGGACAGCACGGCATCGGCCGACGGCGCGGCCTGCGCAGCGGACGCGGACGTGGGTGCGGCGTGGGTGCTCACTGGGCGTTCCCCCTCTCCAGACCGGAGGCGACGGCGCCCTTGACGGCGTTGACCGACTCCATCAGACCCTCCTGCGGTGTGGGTGTGTCCGCCTTGGCGGCCTTGAGCCGCTTGATACCGATCAGGGCCATCGGCACGGCGATCACCGTGAGGATCAGTGCCACCACGAGGAAGGCCGCCCACAGCGGCATGACGTTGGACAGTGCCGCCGTCATCGCCCCGAGCAGCAGCCCGAAGATGAACAGGGCCAGAACCCCGGCGGCGCCGAGCAGCCCGGCTCCCAGGCCCATCTCCTTGGCCATGCGCTGGCCCTTGGCCTTGGCCAGATCGATCTCACCTCGCACCAGCGCCGAGATGTTCTCCGAGATACGGGCGATGAGCTCACCGAGCGTGGGCTGGGACCCGTTGGTCCCCCGAGGAGGCGTGGTGGAGGCCGACGGCGTCGCCTGCGACGGCGGGGGAGGTGGCTGGTTGTTGGGCATGAACGGACCTTCTTGTGTGAGGTGCAGCGTTGGGTGCAGTCGACTGACTGCGAGGCGGCGGGATCGCGACAGTGGGACGACCCGCCGACCCAAGAATCTCACAGCGCGCGCCATCGTGGAACAACGCAGGCCCGGGCGGGTTTGTAGGTTAGGGATATGGGGCCCGGCTTTCGCCACCGGCGATCTACGAGGGCGAGCGCTCGGACCCGGACCGCTACTCCTGGTTCCATGCCTGCCACAGACTCGCGTACTCCCCGCCGAGGGCCACGAGCTCGTCGTGGGTGCCGAGCTCGACGATCCGCCCGTCCATGACGACGGCGACCCGATCGGCGTCGGCGGCCGTGTAGAGGCGGTGGGCCACCTCGATGACGGTGCGCCCGGCCAGCGCCGTGGACAGGGTCCGCTCCAGGGTGCGCGCGGCGCGCGGATCCAGCAGCGAGGTGGCCTCATCCAGGATGAGCGTGTGCGGGTCCAGCAGCACCAGCCGGGCCAGTGCCACCTCCTGGGCCTGGGCCGGAGTGAGGCTCAGGTGCCCCGAGCCGATCATCGTGTCCATCCCCTCGGGCAGCTCGTCCACCCAGGCGTCGGCCCCGATGGCCCCGATGGCCTCGCGGATCGTGTCGTTGGAGGCCCGCGGGCGGCCCAGGCGCACGTTGTCGGCCACCGAGCCCACGAACACGTGGTGCTCCTGGGTCACCAGGGCGACGTGGCGGCGCAGCTCGGACTCGGCGAGGTCCGTCAGCGCCACCCCGCCAACGGTCACGCTCCCGGAGGTGGGCGGGTTGATGCGGCCAGCATCCGCCCCAGCGTCGACTTCCCCGAGCCCGAGGGCCCGACGACGGCCAGTCGCTCCCCGGGCACGAGCTCCAGGTCGATCCCGTGGAGCACCTCGACGCCCTCCCGGTAGGAGAAGCGCACGTCGTCGAGCACGATCCTCTTGCCCTTGGGCTGCTCGCCGGTGGGGGTCCGGTCGTCGGGCACCTCCTCCACCCCCAGGATGCGGGACAGGGAGGCCTGGGCGATCTGGACCTGGTCGATCCAGAACATGAGCTGGCCCACCGGCTTGCGCAGCTCCATCGAGTAAAGGGCGACGGTGGTGATCGCCCCCAGGGTCGCGTAGCCGCGGGAGGCCAGGAACCCGCCCCACAGGAGGATGACGACGACGGGCGCCCGCCAGGCGACGTCGAGCACCATGAACAGGCGCACCCGCAGCATCGCCGTGTAGCGCTCCAGGGACCAGGCTTCCTTGATGGAGGCCATGATGGCCCGCTCGCGGCGCGCCCCGATGCCCAGCGCGTCCACGGTCTGGGCGTGCTCGACCGTCTCGGAGACTGCGCCGTTGAGGCGGGCCTGGGCGGCCGACTCGGCCCGGTATGCGGGGATGGAGATCGGCAGGTACCAGCGCATCATCGACCACACCGGCGGGAAGATGACCAGCAGCCCGAGCGCTAGGAGGGGGTCGGCGAAGGCGGCGGCCAGCAGGGTGAAGACGATCGTCACCACGCACACGAGGATCTGCGGGATCCCCACGCGCACCAGGAACTCGATGCGGGAGACGTCGGTGGTGGTGCGCCCCACGAGGTCGCCGGTGCCGGCGGACTCCACGGCGCTCAGCGGCAGGTGTACCACCCGGTTCATCATGCGCTCGCGCAGGTCCGCGAAGACCGACTCGCCCAGGGTCCGGGCGTACTTCTGGGCGAAGCGGTTGATGAGTGCGCCCACGAGCGTGACCGCGATGATGGTCAGCACGATCCGGTCTACGTAGCTGGCGTCTGCCCGCCCGGCCGAGACCCGCCCGACCAACCGCCCCAGCAGCTGCGGGGCCACGAGCGTGGACAGGACCGCGACGATCTGGAGGGCCAGCACGACGGCGAAGCGCCACCGGTAGGAGGCCATGATCCCGGAAGGTCTTGCGCAGGGCGACCGGGCCCTGGCGCGACGGGAAGCACCATCAGCAGCTCACCTCCGTATCCTCGCCCAGGGCCCGGGAGACGACGGCGCGGTAGTCGGCCGCCTGCGCGTCGCCGGAGCGGGCCATCGCCATGAGCTCGCGGTGCGTGGAGCGCAGCACTCGGCGCCGCTGGAGTCGAGGAAGACGACCTCGTCGCAGGCCTCCAGCACCAGCGGGGAGGCGGTGACGACGACGGTCGTGCGCCCGGCGCGGGCCCGGTGCACCCGGGCGGCCACCCTGGCCTCGGTGTGGGAGTCCAGCGCGGAGGTCGGCTCGATGAGCACGAGCGCGGGCGCCTCGGTGAGCAGCGCGCGGGCCAGGGCCACGCGCTGACGCTGGCCGCCGGACAGGGAACGCCCCTTCTCGGTGATCATCCCGGCCAGGCCCTCGCTGAGCGAGGTCAGCACGTCGCCCGCGTCGGCGATCTCGATGGCCTCCAGCAGGCGGTCGTCGCCGGGGGCCTCGCGCTCCTGGGCGCGGACCTGCTGGTCGACGTCGGCCCCGGTGGTGCGCTCGGCCTCAGCGCGCACGAGGTCCGTAACGCCCGCCGGCTGCGGGTCGGGGCCGCCGCGCACGTCGAGGGCCTCGCGCAGGGTTCCGGTGAAGAGCTGGGCGGTCGCCCCGGACACGACGATGCTGGCGCGCACCTGGCCCAGGGGCATGGTCGCCAGCGGCCTGCCCGCCAGGGTCACGGTGGGCCCGGAGTCGGTGAAGCGGCCCAGGCGCGTGGCCAGCTCGGCGGAGACCTCCGGGTCGGGACACACCAGGGCCGTCATGAGGCCCTCCTCCAGGCGCAGGCCGCTTCCGGTGTCCACCAGGTCGCCGCTGACGGGGCGGGCGGCGGCGGGGTCCAGGTCGAGGCGCTCCACGAGGCTGCCGGCGGCGGGTGTGACCTCGAGCAGGCGGCTCAGGCGCCGGGCGCCGACGATGGCCCGGGTGTAGTCCTGCACGGAGTTGGTGAAGATCCACAGCGGCCAGGACAGGTAGGCGGTGTAGCCGTAGAAGGTGATGAGCCCGCCGGGGGTCAGGCTTCCCGAGACGGCCATGCGGGCCGCGACCCACACGACGATGGCGGCGAAGAGGCCGGGCAGTAGGACCTGGAGGGTCATGAGAGTGGCCTGGGAGGAGGCCACCTCCACACCGCGGCGCCGCAGCTCCTGGGAGGCCTCCCGGTAGCGGCGGGCGAAGACGTCCTCCCCGCCGATGCCGCGCAGGATCCGCAGGCCCGCCACCGTGTCGGTGGTGATCGTGGTGACTGCGGACTGGGCCTCGCGCTGAACGGCCTGGCGCTTCTGCAGGGGGCGGATGACCAGGGTGACGATCGCCGCCACCAGCGGCATGCCCAGGATGACCACCAGCCCCAGACTCACTGAGGTGCGGAGCATGAGGACCGCCACGACGATGAAGCTGGCCGCGGCCCCCAGCAGGGCCGGCAGGTACTCGATGAGGTTGCCCAGGTACTCGGCGTCGGAGGCGATGATGGTGGCGACCTCGCCGGTGGAGACTTGCCGGGACAGGTCCGCACCGGTGGCGGAGACCTGCCGCCCCGCGAGCCGGTCGACGTCGAAGGCAGTGCGCATCCAGGCCGCCACCCCGAAGTAGGACAGCATCGTGTCGCCGACGGCGTAGACGACGAACAGCACCAGCAGCAGCGCGCCAATACCCCAGACGCGGGCGTTGAGGCCGTTCTCGATCCCGGCGTCGAGGGCCTGGCCCAGGAAGGCGGGCACGATCGCCTGGATGATGTTGAGGTGCAGGCCGCCAGGGCTGCCAGGGCGACCGGGACGGCGGCGCGGCGCAGCAGCCACTGCAGAAGCGCCCCGGCCCCGATGGGACGGGGGCTGGGGCAGCGGGGCGTCGGGGGACATCGACAGGGTGATCGGGGTGGCCGGGATCGACCGGGAGAACGGTTCGGGCATGATCGCACGAGGCTACCGGAGCGAGCGCGGGTGCGGCAGGGGAGAGCGGTGACGAGGAAGATAGCGGGTGCGGGAATATCCGGTGAGTGCGGCTCGGGGCGGGTTTCAGATGGACCAGGCACACACCGGCGCCCCGGTCCGCCCCCGTCGGGGGATCGGGCCGGGGCGCCGGCGTCAGCGGGTCCGTCACTGTTCCAGTGCCGGCTGGATGATTCAGCTCGCCGGCTGCCGCCGTGAGGCGCCAGCAGATGTGTGGACGGTGCCGGGCGGAGCCGGCGTACCGCGCTCCCACCTACCGTCTGCTCAGTGCTCACTCGGTGGCGATGGCATCCAGGACCGGGAGCCGGGAGGCCCGCAGCGCCGGCCACAGGGCCGCGATAACGCCGACCACCACGGAGAGCGCGAGCATGCCCACCATCTGGCCCCAGGGGATGCTCAGAGACGTGAGTCCCCTGGTCCTCCAGGATCTTCTTGAGCGCCGCTGCCAGGACCACTCCGGTCGCCCCGCCCAGCACAGTGCCGTACAGGGAGGTGAGGACGGACTCGGTGATGATCTCGCCGGACAGCTGGGTCTTGCCCAGTCCGACGGCGCGCATGAGCCCGATCTCCCGGGTGCGCTCCGAGACCGAGAGCACCAGAGTGTTGACGATGCCCAGGATGGCGATGACGATGCTCAGTCCCCAGCAGGCCGTAGAGGACGGCGAGCATCTGGTTGATCCGCTGGCCGACCTGGTCGGAGAGCTGGCTGGCGTCGTTCACCGAGTACTGGTAGGTGTCAGCCACGATGTCCTCGCGCCTTGTCGCGCACGGTGTCGAGGTTCGCACCGTCCTCCAGGGTGAGGAGCATGCCCATGGGTGCGTCCAGGACGTGGGTCCGGGTCGGTGCTGGTGCCCGGTGAGGTCCAGGAGCCCCACCGCCGCCGCCACCTTGGGGGCGATGAAGTAGGTGCCGCCGATTCCCTTCGGGTCGACGATGGCGCCGACCGTTGCCTCTACCGCCCCGTTCGGGCCGGTGAGAGTGACCTTGTCGCCCATCTTGAGGTTCTCGGTCCTTCTTTGACCGCCACATGCGTGGCATCGAGGTCGCTCAACGATCCCGGAGGTCACCCGGGACGTCGTAGGCACTGGAGTAGGTGGCGGGGTCGACGACGAGGACGTCGCCGTAGGATTCTGAGAGCCATCGGGCTTTGGTGACGGCGTTGACGTAGAGGGTGTAGGAGGAGGTCTCCCTTGACGCCCGTCGATCGCGGCGAGCTCCTTGGCCTTGTCGCTGGAGAGCCGGGTGCTCGAGCTGCTCGATTGTTGCGGGCTGGACCAAGAGGTCGGCCTTGAGGGACCCTGTCGATCTCGTCGGCGGTCGAGGACGTTGAAGGAGGCGGCCAGTGTGGCGCCGGCGCACACCAGCGCCATGCCCACCATGAGGGCGCCGGAGGTGTTACCGTGCGGCGCGGGTTGTGGACGATGTTGCGCAACGCCAGGCGTCCAGACGGCCGCAGCATGCGGAATGGCAGTCCCAGGACGGCGACCACCGGGCGCGCCAGGGTCGGGGAGACGATGAGCAGTCCCCAGGACCATGCCCTCCCGCACCCAGGCCCCATGATGAGCTGGCGCTGCGTCAGGTCCCGCGTTCACCCAGGCGGCGGCGATCGCGGCCGCTCCGGCTGCCAGCAGCAGCCCGCCCGATGATCGTGCGCAGCACCAGCGACTTCTCCCGAGAGCCCGAGACGCCCGCGCATCGCCTCGACCGGGTGGGTCAGGGCGGCCTCACGCGCCGGCAGCAGGGCGCCGACGACGGTGACGGCCAGTCCCACCGCCAGTGAGATCACGATGATCGGCGCGGTCAGGCCGGTGCCCTCCAGCAGCGGCATGCCCATGGTGTCCAGCAGCCTGGCCAGTCCGGCCAGGAGCCCGGCGCCCGCGGCCACGCCCAGGGCGGAGCCGACGATCCCGATGACGACCGCCTGCAGGAACACGATGCCGAATACCGAGTCCGGGCGATGCGCCCACCGCCCGCAGGAGGGCGAACTCCTTGACCCGCTGGCGCACACTCATCGCGAAGGAGTTCATGATGATGAAGGAGCCCACGAACATGGCGACGACGACGAAGACCATGCAGGAAGGTCTGAATGAAGCCCAGCTGCGACCTCGATGGTCTTGTTCTGCTCCTTGATGACCTCGGCGCGAGTCTTCACCTCGAGCGCCGTCGGGAACGACCTTGGTGACCTCGGACTTGACGGTGTCCAGCGAGGCCCTGAGCGAGGTCGATCGGCGATGTTGAGACCTTCCCGTCCGGGGCGGCGATGGGCATGAGCCAGTCCGGGATCCATTCCCACGACCGTCGCGCTGGCCATGGAGGACTCGTAGTGGAACTCACCGACCACGGTGACCTCGGTGGGCTGAGCCCTGCATGACGATGTGCGTCTTGTCCCCGACCTTGAGGCCGGAGTTCTTCAGGGCGCCCGGACCCAGGGCGATCTCACCGCCCCCTGGGGCATGTGGCCCTGGGACCCAGGTCAGGCCCGTCTCGTTGTCGTACAGCGGTACGAAGAGCGTGGGTGCGCCGGTGGTCGAGACCGGGGCGTCGTTGGCGCCCACGAGGACCCCGGTCATCTGGGCGTCGGGCTTGGCGGCCTCGACGCCGTCGATCTGCTTGATCTGATCGGCCAGGGATCCGTCAATGGGCTGGGTCTGCGTCGAGTCGGAGGAGCTGCCGCCACTGTTGTCGTCGGAGGCGATCTTGGGGACCCCTGGACGTACAGGTCCGAGGTGGCGGTGGAGGAGGCCAGATTGGAGAAGGTCTCCGACATGGGAGGCGCGCAGAGCCAGCGTGCCCGACAGGAATGCCACCCCCGAGCACGACGGCGAAGGTGGTGAGGAAGAACTGTTTGGCATGGGCGCGCACGGAGCGCCAGGCGACTCGGTCTCACGGCTCAGGCCCCCTTGACGGCCGAGCCGGTGAGCGGGCGGCTGCGGGGCAGGGCTCGGTCTCGCTCAGCTCGCGCAGGGCGTCCAGGACCCGGTCGCGGTCGGGGTCCTCCAGCTCGGGCGACGACGTGCCCGTCGCGCAGGAAGATGACGGTGTCGGCCCAGGCGGCCGCCTCCGGCTCGTGGGTCACCATGACCACTGACTGCCCCAGGTCGTCGACGCTGCGGCGCAGGATCTCCAGGACCTGGTCGGTGGAGTGGGAGTCCAGGTTGCCGGTGGGCTCGTCGGCGAAGACGACCGCCGGCTCGCCCACGAGCGCCCGGGCACAGGCCACGCGTTGGACCCTGGCCGCCGGAGAGCTCGGCGGGCCGGTGGGACAGGCGGTCCCTGAGGCCGACGGCGTCGATCACCTGGTCGAAGCGCTGCCGGGTTGACCTTCTTGCGGGCGATATCCAGGGGCAGGGTGATGTTCTCCGCCGCTGAGAGCGTGGGGACCAGGTTGAAGGACTGGAAGATGAAAGCCGATGCGCTCGCGGCGCAGGCGGGTGAGGCGACGCTGGTTCATGGAGGAGACCATGTCGCCGTCGAGCATGATCTCCCCGGAGGTGATCGAGTCCAGGCCGGCCAGGCAGTGCATGAGCGTGGACTTGCCGGAGCCGGACGGCCCCATGATGGCGGTGAAGCGGGCGCGGGCGATGTCGACGTTGACGGCGTCGAGCGCTGTGACGGCGCCCGATCCACGGCCGTAGACCTTGGTGAGGTTGCGTGCGGAGACCACGGGGTCATCCACCGGAAGGTGAGGTGTGAGGACGGAGGACGCGGCGACAGGGGGTGGAACTACTCATAGGTTCAGTCTGGCAGTGGCATGGGTCGGTCGAATCCTCCTGGCGGAGGACCAGCCCCTGACCTCTTGGCCAGTCCACCCTGACCTGCGGTAGGGGATGACCCTGAGACGAGAGGATGCGCTCGCGCGTGAGTGGTGGATTTCCTCGGCCGACATCGTTTCTTGACCCTCGCGGCCGAATCGTGACTACCATCGGTGCTGATCGGCGCCTTGTGAAGGACCCGGGACGGGTGCGACGAGCCTGATCAGTCGAGGTAACCATACGTTCTCCCGGAAAGGCTCTGCATGGATCCGGTTCAGCTCATGATGGCGGCGCATCAGGCCGATGCGACGGTTGCCGCTCAGACTCCGGACCAGGCCCTGCAGGCCGCCATCGCACAGAGCCGCCCCGACCTGTGGGCGCCGCTGTCGACCAACCCGGCCGCCTATCCCGACCTGCTCGGCTGGCTGGCCAGTACCGGGAACGTCGAGGTCCTTGCCAATCTCCGTGCGCGCGGCTACCTGACCGACGACGCGGCCGCCAATGCTGCTGACAGCGCGGGTGCCGCGGGGGCTGTGGCTGCGGATGCCGCCGAAGAGGGCGCGGATGCCGACGGCTCTGGCGAGGCCGGTGACGAACAGAAGACGGACGAGCCTGAGGATGCCGAGGTTGAAAGCCCGGCTCCGGAGGACCCGCACGCCGAGGACGCCGCCGTCGACGAGTCTGCCGATGAGCACGGTGTGGAGTCTGCTGAAGCGGCCGAGGAACCGGGGACTGAAGAGCCTGCCGAGGACTCCGGGGACTCTGACGCGGCTGAGGCTGCCACCGAGCCCGATGCGGAGCCGGAAGACGCCGCTGGCGAGGCTCAGGAGTCGGGGACCGATCAGCCTGAGGACGAGGCCTCTGAGGAGCAGGCAGCCGAGGACTCCAACGCGGCTGAGACTGCCGCCGAGCCCGATGCAGAGACCGCAACCGGCGAGCTCAGGAGCCGCGCCCCGATGACTCGGGTGACGAGGCAGAGGACGGCGCTGAGGATGCCGGCTCTGGCGAAGCCGGTGTCGAGCCGGAGACAGAGGAACCTGCTGAGGATTCCGAGGACTCCGACGACGTTGAGGGCGACGAGGCTGAGAGCCCGGATTCGGAGGATCCGCACGTCGAGGACGCCGCCGTCGACGAGGCTGCCGATGAGCGTGGCGCGGAGCCCTCTGAAGCGGCCGAGGATTCCGAGGACTCCGACGCGGCTGAGACCGCCGTCGATCCTGGTGCAGAGACCGCAACCGACGAGGCTGCGGACTCCGGCAACAACGACACGACAGTCCTCGCCACCGCCTCGCAGCGGCACGAGGTCGACTCGGCTGACACGACTGATTTCACGGCCTCAGCCCAGTCCGCGGCCGTGACCTCCGGCTGGACAGCGGGCTCGGCGGCTCCCGCCGCGGGCTCGGCCGAGTCGGTGGCCTTCCCCGTGCCTCCGCCGCCGTCGGCCGAGGACATCGCCGCCTGGGCCGAGACCCCCAGTGGGGCGCCGTCGGGCTTCTCTGCCGCTCAGCCGGCCGTGGAGCTGGACATGTTCGGCCCCCAGATGATGGCCCAGATGCCGCCTCCCCAGCAGAAGCAGCCGGCGAAATCCAACAGCGGTCGCCTGATCGCGATCATCGTGGTCCTCCTGCTCGTCATCGTCGGCGGAGGCGGCCTGTGGGCCGGCAGCCACTTCGCCAACAAGGACAAGAGTGAGGACACCTCCCAGAACAAGGCCGACAGCGACGGGGGCGAGGACGGCAAGCAGAACGGTCAGGCCGACGCCGCGGCCACGTCGACCGCCGCGGCCCTGCCCTCGGGCGCGGTCAAGGCCTGCTCCAGCATGCCGACCTTCACGATCACCTCGGTGGAGGACGGCCAGGGCGAGCTCAAGGTCCACGGCAACATGGCGACCTCCTGCGCCGAGGGCGACTTCCTGGCCGGATCGTCCAGCCAGGTCCTCGTCTACAGCTCCACCAGCCCCACCGGCGGCGCCGACGTCGACCACCTTGTTGCCTCAGGGAACCTTCGACCTCTCCAGCGACCCGCTCATCATCCCCAACGGCGGGCGGGCGGTGACGCTGCGCTTCGGCGAGCAGCACTACTTCCGCACCGCCAAGGACCTCGACCTCAAGGGCCTGACGGTCCGGCCCTCCTTCGACCGCGGCAGCTCATCGACCGCCACCGCGAAGAGCTCGACGAACTCCGCGATGACCATCGCCTCCTCCGCGAGCTCCAACGCCAACCAGGAGGCGCAGGACGAGCAGGCCGCCGGAGACGCCATCCAGTGGCAGATCAAGCACGACTACCCCATCGTCATGAACAGCTTGCGGGGCAAGTGGACCCCGCAGCTGTCCTCCAAGCAGGTGGGGCTCGTGGCCGACGGGCAGACCTGGACCAAGCGCTCGATCCTCGCCGAGTACCTCAAGACGCAGCAGGCCAACCCGAAGGCCGTCATCATCGACACCAGCCAGTGGCCGGTCTACGACACCGCCGGCTGGTGGGTGACCCTGCAGGGGATTCCTACTCCGACGGCGACCAGGCCAACGCCTGGTGCGACGCCCAGGGCTACGACTCCGACCACTGCCTGGCCAAGCGCATCGAGTCCAACGGAACATCGCAGGGCACCACCAAGCTTCGCTGAGACCTGAGCCGGTCCGCCTGAGAACGTGATCGGCCCGCCTCGAGCCACTGGCTCAGGGCGGGCCGATGCGCATCTCGGCGCGCGTCAGGACTGCAGGCTCTTCTTCAGGTTCAGCACCCGCGTGGCCGACTCGTCCACCCGCGCCGCGAAGGCCGGATCGGACCGGGCGGTGGCGATGAGGGCCTTCACCATGTCCGCGGCCACCGTCGGGTCCGCCGAGGCCAGCACGAGGTCGCAGCCGGCCCGGATCGCCCGCACGGCCCGATCACCCGCGCTCACGTCCTGGACCTGGACGGCGGCGGAGACGTCGTCGGTGATGACCACCCCGGAGAAGCCCATCTGCGTGCGCAGCATGTCGGTGACGATCGTCGAGGAGAAGACCGCCGGGGCCGAGGGGTCGATGAGGGAGTACGTCGCCGAGGAGACCATGATGACCTGCGCACCGGCCGCGATGGCGTTGGAGAAGACGCCGACGGCGGCGTCGGGCAGGCGGTTCGTGGTGGAGTCGACGACGCCCGCTGAGGTGTCCGTGTTGTCCTTCACCCGCCCCAGGCCCGGGAAGTGCTTGTAGGTGGGGATGACCTTCGAGGCCTGCATCCCCTCGGCGAAGGCGCCGGCCTGGGAGGAGACCGTGGCGGCGTCGTGCCCGTACTCCCGCCCCCAGCGGCCGATGGGCTCGTTGGAGGCCGGCCGGGCGATGTCGACCAGGTCGGCCACCGGGGCCAGGTTCATGTTGACGCCGACGTCGGCCAGCTCCTTGCCCCAGGTGCGCGCCGAGGCCACCAGCTGGTCGCGCGGCTGGGCCGACTGGTCCAGCGCCGAGGGGATGTCGGAGAAGCCCGATCCGGCCAGGACCTGGACCTCGCCGCCCTCCTGGTCGGTGGCCACGAGCATCGGGGTGGCGTGGGTCGTGCCCGGGCCGACCTTGGAGGTGAAGGAGCTGATGACCTTCTGGGTCGCCTGGCTGCCCGCGGTCGTGCGCCCGGCGATGAAGATGTTGCCGACATGGTGGGTGTCAACGGCCTCGTTGGAGGACTGCTTGGGGGCCTGGGCGTCCACCCCGACCATCATGAGCTGGCCGACCTTCTCCTCCAGGCTCCAGCCGGCCAGTGGTCCGTCGGTGGCCGTCGCGGTCGCTGCGGCCGATGGTGACGCGCTCGCGGCCGCGGTGGGTGAGGGGCGGCGCTCGGGCGACGCCGGCTCCGGGGCCTTGGGCTTCGCGCTGGGGGAGGAGGAGCCGGCCGACGAGGAGCCGGGGATGAGGGAGCATCCCGCCAGGGACCCGGCGCCCACCAGGGCCGCCAGGAGCACTGGTCGTCGACTCATGTGGTGCTGCGGGGACGTGCTCGGGTCGGCGGGGGCGGGAGTCTCCCCGGCATCCGGAGCTGCAGGCCGATGACGGTCGTTCATGCCGGCCACACTAAGACAGGTCCCTGGGTGCTCGCGAGGTAATGACCCTGACGGTCTGTTCACGCACTGCGCGCGGCGCTACTCCCAGCCCAGCTCGTGGAGGCGCTCGTCGGGGATGCCGAAGTGGTGAGCCACCTCGTGAATGACAGTCACGGTGATCTCCTCCTCCAGCTCCTCGCGACTCGTGCACCAGCGCTCCAACGGCCCGCGGAAGATGAGGATGCGGTCGGGCAGCACCATGGACCAGCCCTCGTCGCGCTCGGTCAGGGGGACGCCGTCGTACAGCCCCAGGAGCGTGGGCAGGCCGGCGTCGTCATAGTCCTCCTCGGTGAGCATCTCCGGATCGGGCTCGTCCTGAACGAGGACGACGACGTTATCCATCACCTCGGCCAGGTCCGCCGGGATCCGGTCGAGGGCGTCGCCGACGACGTCCTCGAAGTCCTGCTGCGACATCCTGACCGGCTGCGGCTCCCGGGGCCGGTCAGGCTCCTGCTGGTGCTGGTGGCTCACGGGACCAGCCTGCCAGACCGCCCGGCTCCGGCTCGGCAGTCCTCGCGGGCCGGAATCCCGCCGAAAACCGAGCGGTGAGGAGGGTCACGCTCCTGGGATTTGCGCTGCGGAAGACTGTGCCCCTTAGTGTTCATCCCGGTTCGAGGCGCGACGACGTCGAAGGCCCATGGCCCCCATCGTCTAGCGGCCTAGGACCCCGCCCTTTCACGGCGGTAGCACGGGTTCGAATCCCGTTGGGGGTACGGATTCGCACAAGTGAATAACACAGTGAATTCACACTGGCCTCGTGGCGCAGTTGGTTAGCGCGCCGCCCTGTCACGGCGGAGGTCGCGGGTTCAAGTCCCGTCGAGGTCGCGGAACGGTCGGTCCGATCAGAAATGGTCGGGCCGATTCCATCCCAAGGCTCTGTAGCTCAGTTGGTAGAGCGTTCGACTGAAAATCGAAAGGTCACCGGATCGACGCCGGTCGGAGCCACTGCGAAAGGCCCGGAACCCACAAGGTTCCGGGCCTTCGCTCATTGCTGGGCGGGCGCACACCGGGGCGCGCCAGGCCTCTTCTGCGGGTCGTCTGCGGATCCCTTCGCCGTTTCGGTCACCGAGCAGGCCCTCATGATGGATGATGGCAGCCCACATGTGTGCGACGCCACGTTCGTGGGCGCCGAGAGCTCCGCACTCACGCGGCCCGCACGCCACCGGACGACCCGCGCCGCGTAACGGCGCCATATCCATACTGCGCAAGGAGGACGCCATGATCTCAAGGAACGTGCCCCGGCCCCCGGGTGAGCCGATGGAGGAGCCGGAGCAGACCATCCATCCCGACCCCGAGGTCGTCGCGAACGCCTGGGTCGGCGACTGGCGCGCTCTGGAGGAGCGGGCCGCCGCGGACCTGGAGGGCTACTGGGCAGAGCGCGCCAGCGAGCTGGAGTGGTCCAGGCGCTGGGACACGGTGCTCGACGAGTCCGGGGCCCCCTTCTACCGTTGGTTCGTCGGTGCTCGGACGAACATCGTCTCCAACGCCGTCGACCGGCACCTGACCAACTCCCACCGTAACAAGCTCGCCCTCATCTGGGTGGGTGAGGACATCGAGCAGGTGCGTACCTTCTCCTATTTCGACCTTGGTCGGGAGGTCGAGAGGATGGCCAACGTCCTCAGGGCCATGGGTGTGCACAAGGGTGACGTCGTGACGATCTACCTGCCCCGCATCCCCGAGGTCTTCTTCGCCATGCTCGCCTGCGCCAAGCTCGGGGCCGTCCACTCGGTGGTCTTCGCCGGCTACTCCTCCGACGCCCTGAGCGCGCGCATCGATGACTCGGAGTCCAAGGTCGTCATCACCGCCGACGGCTCGTGGATCAACGGCAAGGTCTTCCCCATGAAGAAGATCGTCGACGACGCGGTGCGCTTCTCGCCCACCGTCCAGAACGTCATCGTCGTGAGCAACACTGCCACCGAGGCGGTCATGGACCCCATCCGCGACCACTGGTACCACGAGCTGTGCAAGCTCCCGATCGCCCAGGGCCGCTGCGAGACCGTGCAGGTCGACGCCGAGGATCCCCTGTTCATCCTCTACACCTCCGGGTCCACCGGTAAGCCCAAGGCGATCCTGCACTCCCACGGCGGCTACCAGGTGGGCACCTACGTCACCCTCCACGACTGCTTCGACGTCCATGACGCCGACCGCTGGTGGTGCACCTCCGACCCGGGCTGGATCACCGGCCACAGCTACCTCGTCTACGGCCCACTGCTCAACGGCGCCACCGTCTTCATGTACGAGGGAAACCCGACCTTCCCCTACCCGGACCGCTGGTGGAACCTCATCGAGCGCTACGGCATCAACGCCTTCTACACCGCCCCCACGGCCATCCGCACACTCATGCGCTTCGGCGAGGCCTGGGTGCGGCGCCACGACCTGTCCAGCCTGCGGCTGCTGGGCAGCGTCGGCGAGCCACTCAACCCCGAGGCGTGGCGCTGGTTCCACCACGTCGTGGGTGCCGACCGCTGCCCGATCATCGACACCTGGTGGCAGACCGAGACCGGCATGTTTCCAGATCACGACGGTGCCCTCCATGCCCCAGAAGCCCGGCGCGGCAGGCCGGCCGGTGTTCGGCCAGGAGGCGGCCGTCGTCGATGAGGAGGGCCGGGAGGTCCCCGACGGCGTCGAGGGGAACCTCGTCCTCAAGCGTCCCTGGCCCCGCGATGATGCGCACTCTTCCGTGAACCGCAGCGCTACGTGGACACCTATTGGAGCAAGTACCCGGGCCTGTACCTGACCGGGGACTCGGCCAAGCGCGACGCCGACGGCTGGTTCTGGATCATCGGGCGCACCGACGACGTCATCAAGGTCTCCGGCCACCGCCTCGGGCACGGCCGAGGTCGAGTCGGCGCTCGTCTCCCCACTCCGCGGTGACCGAGGCCGCCGCCGTCGGCCTGCCCCACGAGGTCAAGGGGCACCCGTCCACGTCGCCGTCGTCCTGGCCACCGGGTCGAGCCCTCGCGTGAGCTCGAGGCGGAGCTGCGCCAGCACGTGGCGGCGACCCTGTCGCCGATCGCCAAGCCGGAGTCCTTCGTCTTCCTCGAGTCGCTGCCCAAGACCCGCTCGGGCAAGATCCTGCGCCGGGTGCTGCGGGCCCTGGGCGCTGGGTCAGGATGAGGGCGACCTGTCCACCCTCGCCGAGGAGTGATCGCCTCGGCCCCTGACCAGGCCCCGGATTAGGGGGCGGTCGGAGCCACCGCGAGGCCCGGAACCCACAGGGTTCCGGGCCCTCGCTCATGACCGAGTGAGCCCGCGCCGGGGCGGAGAGGGACTCACTGGCGGTCGCGCCGGTAGTTGCGCACGGAGGCGAAGATGGCGAAGGCGACGGCGGCGACCGGCCAGAGGATCCAGGAGATGTCCCAGGCGTCGAAGATGAAGCTCCACAGCAGGTAGATGACCACTGCTGCCGGCCAGTAGATGCTGGCTACGAGGTTGGTGAAGGGGTCGTCATTGTCCTGCTCACCCTGCCAGGAGGACGGCTGGCCGACGGGTGCGGGGCCGGCGGGACGGCTGGGCTCGGAGGTCGCGGGGCGCCCGCGGGAGCCGTCTGCGGAGCGCCGCCGGGCTGGATGTCCTGAGCGATCCCGAGGACCGGGGCCAGCTCGTGAAGGTTGCCGAAGTCAGTGATGACCTGCCCGACCGCCTCATTGTGGGTCTTGCCCTGGGCGATGGCGTCGTTGTAGGCGTCCTCCATCATGGCACGCAGCTCGGAGCGGGCCTCGATCAGGCGAGGCGTGGCGGGGTAGGGGGCGAACATGTTGTCGAGGAAGGTCTCGATGGTGTCCATCAGTGGGCTCCTTTCGCGAAGCGGTCGACGAGGGTCTTGGTGTCCTCCCACTCGGCGACCTTGGCGGTCAGCTGGGCGGTGCCTTCGGAGGTGAGGCGGTAGTAGGTGCGGGACTTGCCGGAGTCGGACACTCCCGAGTAGGAGGCCGCCAGGCCGGTGGACTCCAGGCGCTTGAGGGCCGTGTAGAGCGTGGTCTGCTTGATGGTGTACTCGCCGTCGGAGACCTCGGTGATGGTCTTGGCCAGGTCGTAGGCGTAGGACGGCTGACGCTTGAGCAGGGACAGGACGATGAGGTCGATGTAGCCGCGAATAGCATCTGCGCTAATCATGTGAACCCTCCTTCCTTGGTTCGTGGGGGCGGGCCCTGAGGTCCTTGTGTGCATCTAACGTACTACGGCACACGTAGTATGTCAAGCGGGTGTTGGGAGGGGGTGGCTCCCGCTGGCGGCCATACGTCACAGCCCAGGCACAGCCGGCCTGCTTAAGGTGGCGTCATGCTCGTCGCAGCCACCACCCCTCCCGCGACCCCCAGCGCAGATCCCAGTGCGAGTGCCTCGACCACGCCCACTCCCACGGGTGTGCCCGAGGTCAACGTCGACGAGACCGTCAAGGCGGTGACCAAGACGACCAACGACCTGGTCACCATCGCCTGGCAGGCCGGCGTGGGAGTCGTCATCGGCCTCGTCATCGCCTTCGTGGTGGTGGCGATCCTGACGTTCATGGGCCGGCGGCGCCTCCTGTACCACGAGATCGTGGACTTCGGACGCCGGCCGATCGTCGCCGTCGGCGCCATGACCGGGGCCTTCCTGGGCTCCCAGCTCGCCCTGACCGGGCTGCGGCACACCAAGAGCGACTCCACGACGATGGTGGTCATCGAACGCGGGGTCACCATCGCCCTCATCGTCTCGGTGACCTGGCTCGTCGTCGCCTTCGCCAAGGCCATCGAGTCCACCGTCGTCAAGGGGGCGCAGGCCGGCGGGGACCAGGGGCGCGCCAACCGGGTGACCACCCAGAGCCAGATCCTGCGGCGCGTCGCCCAGGTCATCATCGTCATCGCCGGGCTGGTCAGCGCCATCATGACCTTCCCCAGCGTCCAGTTCGCCATGGGCTCGCTGCTCGCCTCGGCCGGTCTGGCCTCCGTCATCGCCGGTATGGCCGCCCGCTCCATGCTCGGCAACGTCTTCGCCGGCCTCCAACTGGCCACCACCGACGCCATCCGCGTGGACGACATCGTCGTCGTCGACGATGAGCAGGGCACCATCGAGGAGATCACCCTGACCTACGTGGTCATGCGCACCTGGGACGACCGGCGCCTCATCCTGCCCTCGACCCACTTCACTGAGAACCCCTTCGCCAACTGGACGCGTGGGGGTTCCCAGGCCACCGGCTACTTCACCCTCGACCTGGACTGGCGCGTGCCCATCGCCTCACTGCGCGCTGAGCTGGCCCGCCTCGTGGCCGCCTCGTCGGTGTGGGACGGGCGCCAGGCCTCCCTCGAGGTCTCCGACGCCGTCAGCGGTTACGTCACCGTGCGCGTGGTGCTCACCGGGGCCGATCCCGGCGACGTTGGCGCTCTCAAGTCCTACGTGCGCGAGGAGCTGGTCGCCTGGCTGCAGCGCGAGGCCCCCTACGCCCTGCCGCGCACGCGGGTGGAGGTCGAGCAGGTCGAGGTCACCCAGGACCTCGGCCCCGAGGAGGTGGCCCGCGCCGCCGAGCAGATCGTCGCCAGCAGAAGGCCGGGCCCTCCGGCGCCACCACGACCGCTCCAGACCACGGAGGCGATACCGCCGCGACCACGGAGGCCGAGGGGAGAGCGCGGCCCACGGGCTGGGGGCCCAGGCGGGCCGTCACCCTGGGGCGGGCCATGGGCGCTCCCTGCTGCACCGCGCCCGGCGCGGGGACTGGGACCCAGGTGAGCCGGGCCGGTACGTGGCCGACGCCCCGGCGGATGGGTGAGTTTTCGCTGCGTGAACGCATCTCGCCCCGCGCCGTCGGGCGGGTGACGATGAGCCCATGAGTACCAACGCCAGCAGCGACCCCTCCGTGACGCCCACCTCCGAGCCCTCTGGCCCGGCCGTCGATGGCCCGGCCCTTGACCTGGAGGCCGCGGCGCGCACCGACGCCCAGTGGCGCGCCGCCCTGAGCCCCATGGAGTACCACGTGCTGCGCGAGGCCGGCACCGAGCGCCCCTTCACCGGGGCCCTGCTCGACGAGCACCGCGAGGGCGTCTACCGCTGCCGCGGCTGCGGCGCCGAGCTGTTCCGCTCCACCACCAAGTTCGACTCCCACTGCGGCTGGCCCTCCTTCTACGACCCCTCCGACTCCGAGGCGGTCACCCTGAGCACCGACACCTCCCACGGCATGGTGCGCACCGAGGTCCGCTGCGCCACCTGCCACAGCCACCTGGGACACGTCTTCGACGACGCCCCCCAGACCCCCACCGGCCAGCGCTACTGTATGAACTCCGTGAGCCTGACCTTCGAGGAGGAGTAAGCATGATCCGGGTCCTGAGCCTCAACCTCCAGCACGGCCTGCCCGGTGCCGGGGCTGATGACGGCAGCGCCTCCACTGGCTCGCTGGCCGGCGCCGACATCTCCGACCCCGCCACCGCCCCGCGCCGTCATGCGGGCCACGGCCGAGCAGATCGCCGAGCTGGCCCCTCGACATCATCGCCCTCCAGGAGGTGGACCTGGGTCAGGCCCGCTCCGGGTCGCCTCCACCAGGCGGCCTTCCTGGCCGAGGAGCTGGGCATGCCGACCTGCCGCTTCTCCGCCAGCTACGCCGGGCCGGTGGTGGGGCTGCGCCGTCGGCCCCTGCGCACCGCGCTGAGCTCGCCGACCGATGACGTCCTGGGGCTGCTGCGCCGCCGTCGGGGCCGGGCCGATCGGCTACGGCAACGCCCTCCTGTCGCGCTTCCCGGTCTCCGGCTGGCACGTCAAGCGCCTGGGGCGCGGGGCCTCCAGTGTGGAGAAGCGCGGCGAGCCGGCCTGGGACCCGCGCTCCCTACCACGTGTCCACCGCCTCCCAGCGCGTCATGGTGGCCGCCACCCTCGAGGTGCCCGAAGGCGCCGGTGGGCCGATCCGCCAGCTGTCGGTCGCCTCCACTCACCTGGCGACCCGCGAGTCCATGGCGGCGCGCCAGCTCGCCGCCGCCTGGGGGGCGCTCGCCCGGGACTGCCCGGGCCGCACCTGCTCGTGGGCGACTACAACCTCTCCGCCGAGCAGGTCGACGTCCTGGGGCTCGGGCGGACCGTGGGGAGGGGCTCACCTTCCCCGGCAGCCGATCCCCAAGCGGCGCATCGACCACGTGCTGACCGACCTGTGGGCCCACCGGCCCCGACGGCCTGCCCCTGACCGATGAGGCCGCCGCGGCCGGCGGGGGACCGCTCCTGCGCGCCGTGGAATGGGGCACGTCCTCCTTCATCATCTCCGACCACGTCGGCACCTGGGTGGACCTCGAGCCGGTCGGCTGAGGGGCGCCGCTCAGCCCTCTGGCCACGCGGTCGTGCTGCCCGGCGTCGTTGTCGGGTCCCCTCCGCAGCCCTGCCCTCGAGGTCGTACCGTAGGTCGCGCGTTCGAGGGTTCAAGGGTGCGACCGCGCGGGCTACCCTACGAACTCGGTGCGGCGGGGCCTATGAGAGGGGGAGACCATGGCCGACGTGGTGGCTGGGCTGGCAGTCTTCGGCGCGGTCATCGCCGTCGGCTGGCTGCTGGTGCGCACCCGCGCCGTGCCCGCTGACGCCGACGGGGTCCTCACCCGCGTCTGCTTCTTCGCCGCCACCCCGGCCCTGCTCGTGACCACGCTGAGCCGCGCCGACCTCACGGCGGTCCTCTCCCGCTCCACCGCGGTGGCCGTGGTCGCCGAGCTCGCGGCCATCGTCTCGGCCTGGTGCCTCCACCGCCTCGTACTGCGCCGCCCCACCGCCGAGGCCACCATCGGCGCGCTCGCCTCCGGCTACGTCAACGCCGCGAACCTGGGGATCCCGGTGGCCGTCCTCGTCCTGGGGGACGCGGCCGCCATCGCCCCGATCCTCCTGCTCCAGCTCCTCGTGCTCACCCCGGCCACCTTCACCGTGCTCGACGCCGTCACCCGCCGCGGCAACCCGTCCCGCCTGGCGACCCTGACCGTCCCGCTGCGCAACCCGCTCCTGTGGGGAGTCGTGGCCGGGACCGCGGCGAACCTGGGTGGAGTGGACCTCAGGAGTGGGGTGGTGGCTATCCGGCCCAGGGGCTGGAGATGCTCGGGCGCGTCGCCGTGCCGCTCATGATGCTGGCCCTGGGGATGAGCCTGGCCGGGGCGCCCCGGCCCCTGCGCAATCCCGCGCCGGAGGAGGCGTCCCCTCCCCGCAGGACTCGCCGGCCCGGACCGTGCAGTCGGTCCAGTCAGCCCGCCGGGGGAAGGACCGTCAGGGTCAGGAGCCGCCGGCGGCGGAGGCCGGATCGGAGGCGCACGCGATCGACACCGCGGGAGGCCGACCACCCCGGGTGGAGGAGGAGCCGGCGCACGGGGCGACGTCGACGTCCCAGCGTGGCGCGGATCGGCACAGCGGCCTGTGGTTGGCGGTGGGCTGGAAGCTCGCCGTCATGCCGGGGCTGGCCGTCGTCGTCGGACTGGCGGCGGGACTCAGCGGAGCACAGCTGCTCACCCCGGTCGTCACCGCCGCCCTGCCCACGGCGCAGAACGTCTTCATGTACGCCTCGCGCTACGGAGCGGCCAAGGACCTGGCCCGCGACGCCGTCCTGCTGACGACGGCCGGATTCGTGCCCGTGGTCCTGCTGGCCGCCGCGCTCCTGCACTGAGCCCGAGTGGTCGCACTGCCCAGCAGCGGCGCTTCTCTCACCCGCGCAGTCGTGCCTGAGGCCGCGCTGTCGAGGGTTCAGGGTGCGACCTCGCGGGTTAACCCACGAACTCCTCGCGCCGGGCCGCTCAGGGCAGCTCGTCGCGGGTGGGAAGGTTGGCTCCGGCCCGTGAGACCGTGATGTCGGCGATGGCCGCGGCGTGGCGCATGATCCGCTCCAGGGTTGCGGCGTCCACGGCGCGCAGCGCCTCGCGCCGGTCCGCACCCACGAGGTCCTCACTCCACAGGGCGTCCTCCAAGCCGCCCATGAAGGAGTCGCCGGCGCCCACCGTGTCGGCCACCACGACGCTCGGGTCGGCGGGCACCTCCAGGCGCACCCCCGAGGCGGACAGGGCCAGGGCCCCTTCCTTGCCGCGCGTGACCACCACGACGGCCACGCCCGTGTCCAACCAGGAGCGCAGCACCGTCTCCAGGTCCGCGTCCCGGCCGTAGAGCCAGGCGATGTCCTCATCGGAGCACTTGACCAGGTCCGACAGGCCCACCAGACGCTCGACGATCTGGCGGGCGTCCTTCGGGTCACCCATGAGCTGAGGGCGGGCATTGGGGTCGTAGGCGATGGTGGAGGTGGCGTGGTCTCGCGCAGCACCTTGCTCCACGGTGGCGGCGCCGGGGCCAGGATCGCGGCGATCGAGCCGGTGTGCACCAATAGTGGCGCCTCGCCCGTCAGGGCAGGTGTCGGGCGCGGCGGGTTCCAGTCCAGGTCGAAGACGTAGCTGGCGGCGCGGTCCTCCCCGATGGTGGCCTGTGCGTGGAGGTGCGCCGGCGCCGTCGGCGCCCGGAGCCAGGCGGACCCCGGAGGCCTCCAGGTGGCGCGCACGGCCTTGCCGCGCTCGTCGGTGCCGATCCAGCAGTGCAGCTCGACGTCGCGACCCAGGCGCGCCAGCCCCAGGGCGACGTTGGCGGGTGCGCCGCCGGGGATGTCCACGGGCTCCTGCCCGGGGTGGATGACGAGATCAACCAGGGCCTCGCCGATGACGAGAGCGGATCCTGGGCGGCCGAGGGTGCGGCCATGAGTGACTCCTTCAGGACCGGGGTCCGGTGGTGGTGACTGAGACGTGAGGGACGGAGGCTGACCGAGTGGTGGACCGGGAGATGAGAGAGGCGGTGAGGGACCAGGGCGGATGAGGAACGCGGCGGCGCCATCACTGCCCGGAAGCGGCCGGTGCGCTGGTCGATCGCGCGGCCGGGGGTGAATGCTCACAGACTACCGATCCGGCGCCGCCCACAGGGCTCGTCTCGCCCAAGAATGTCCAAATCGGATACAAAGGGCTTTCAGTGCACAGGCCGCATGAATGAAAACCTTGGAATCATGCGGTTGTGTTTCGCCCGGATGAGAGCGGCCCAAGCCTTTGTGTCCGATTTGGACATCCATGGCTCCTTCCGGGCTCCTGCTCTGGCTGCCGGAGGTGCTCGATGGGGGCACTATCGCCAGCCGGAGCCCTGGGCAACTCGGTCAGTCCGCCGCGCAGGTGGGTTCGACTGCGGCCCCGGGCCAATGGCCACGCCCCCACGACGGTCGATTCGTTGCGCGTGCTGGCATGCGCCCGGTCTGGAGCCGCAGCCCCGGGGCGGGTCATGCCCGGTCAGCCCCAGGTCGCGTCAGTCCTCAGGGTCCTCCTGTGCGACCGCGGCCAGGCGGGCGCGGGCCTCATCGAGCCAGGTCTGGCAGCGCTAGGCCAGGGCCTCGCCGAGCTCCCACAGTGCCAGGGTCCTCCAGGGGACGGAGCCCGCCTCAAGACGCTGCACGACGGCCACCAGCTCCTCACGGGCCCGCTCAAGCTGAGCGAGGCGATGTCCTCATTGGCACCGGACGCCCCGCCTGCGGCAGGGGCCGAGGACGCTGAAGATCCTGACGATCCTGAGGACGCCGAGTAGGGGCTGCTCTGGGGTGAGTACTCGTCTGGGTACTGGTCGGAGTACGGGCCGGGGTTCATCTCGGAGCTCACGCCCCGATTCTCGCACGGACCGGCACACGGGCAGAGAGGACGAGGGGGGTCCAGATGATGTCCTCGGCGCAAAAGTGCCCAGACCGACACCTCAGACCGCACCTTTACCCTGCTGCGTCGTTGGAGGTCGTCTCATCGAGGAGTGTCAGCACGTCCGCCAAACCTGCTTGCGCCAGTGCCTCGCGGCTCGGCTGCCGTGACCTTGACGGCCCGGCTTCGTCCGATGCGCGTGATCCAGGCCCGATCAAAGAACGCCTGCGTCAGTGCAGTCCCCAGCGGTCCGCCGAGGTGGAACTGCCGTTCAGTGGAGTCCATGCACGCCTCCCCACGGGCACGACGCGGCTTTTCCAGCCCCCAGGTGGCCAGCAGTCCCCTCCGAACCGGCTCAGTCGCCAGGATGGATCCAGGTGGCCGCGCCCTGGAGGTGCTTGGCCAGACTCACGCCGAGTCGCCCCGCCAGGTGGCGGTAGCAGGTACGGGCGGCCAGCAGCCGCTGTTGGCGGTCCACGACTGAGGCGAGGCCGTGGGCAGTACTGATGCTGACACTGCCCCCAGGGCCCGACGACTCGAGGCGCCCCAGGGCCGGAGATTGTGACGTAGCAGTGCCGCCCTGACGGACCCTCGTGATGAGACCGTAGCTCCAGCACGTCGCATGCTCCGCTGGCGGCCGACCGCGCGACCCCGGCGTGCGAGCCGAGTTCGCCCACGGTCCAGGCGGCGGCTGTCCATGAGTGCCGCGCACTGGCGGCTCGCGACCGGTCGGCGAGCGCCGCAGCCGTGCCGGCGACGTCGGGAACCGCCTCGGGGAAGAAACGGTCGGGAGTCCGTGACATGCGGCCAGTAGCGTGCGCTGGCGCTGGTCTCGGTTCGCGCCGAACAATTGCGGTCTAGCCTGCCGGTGACCGGCATCAGCAGTCAGGCAGGGCCGGGCCAGAAGACAAGGAGACCACTCATGCAGCGGATACCGACGGCGCGCGCGCCTCATCGCGACGCTGCTCGGCTCTCATCGTCATGCTCGACACCGACGGTCGTCAACGTGGCGCTGGCGCGGATCGGCGGGGACCCGTGCCCGGTCGCTTCCCCTGCAGTGGGTCAGTCGACGCCTCACGCCCTCACCTTCGCAGCCCTGCAGCTGTCGGCAGGCGGCCTGCTGACCGACTGGGCGCAAGAAGCGTCCACCTGCTCGGCCTGGTGGTCTTCGGCCCGCTGTCGGCGGCTCGTGCCTCGCCTCGCCGGTGGCGCGCTCATCGCCTCCGTGCGTGTGCAGGCGTCGGCGCCGCCGCGATCGTCCCGTCCTCCCTGGCAATACCTCCTCATCCATGATCGCCCCGCCGACCGGGCCCGGAGCCATCGGCCTGTGGGGAGGAGCCGGTGGTGTCGCCGCCGCCGTCGGCCCCAGGCCGGGGGACTGCTCGTGACCTTCGCCGGCTGGCGGTTCGTGTTCTGGTGAACCTGCCCCTCGTCGCAGCTGCCCTCGTGGCTCACCGCCTGCCGCCCGCCCGCGCCGGAGACGCGGTCGCTGCGACGACGGAAGGCGGCGACCCGCCCGGGCAGGTTCTCTCCGTCGCCGCCTCGCGGCCACCACTTACGGGATCATCGCCGCGGGAGAGCACGGGTGGAGTCCACCCGTTGTCGCCTCAACCCTCGCCGGACCGAGCCTGTTGGTGCTCTTCGTCCTGGTTGAACGGACCGCGAGCAGGCCGATGCTACGACGGCGGTCTTCTCCCGACCGCGTTTTGCCGTGGCCGCCGCGGTTGTCTGCGCCTCAATCACCGGCTTCTTCGGCCAGCTCGTCCTGGCTCCTGTCCTCCTGCAGCGCTACCTGGGCTATGAGCCATGGCTGCGCGGAGCCTGGCCTGCCGCGCCGGCAGGCGCAGCGCCGTCGTCGCCTCCCCGATGGGAGGCAGGATGACCGCCAGGACCGGGCGTTCCCCACGATGCTGACGGGCCTGCTCACCGGTGCGGCCGGGTTCGCGGGGCTCGCTGCCGCTCACCTGGCCTGACGCCGTACCCGCTGGTGGCGGCTCCTGACCTTCCTAGGGCGGTTTCGGCATCGGCGACACACCATGCCCGCCGCGACTCGGCCGCCGTCGCCTCCGCGCCGGTGGGCTACACCGGCATCGCCGGCGAGCGTTATCAACGCGGCCCGGCAGACCGGCAGCGTCGTCTGTGTGGCTGTCCTTGGCGTCCTGATTGCTTCAGGCGACTTCCTGACCGGCTTCCACCGGGCGGTCGTCGGGCGTCGGCCGTCTTCGCGGTGTGCCGCGATCCCCGCCGCCGTCGTCGTCCCTCAGGGCTGCCGGCCGCCCGGGTGGAGGACGCACCGTAGGCCGCGGTGACCGCCCCCGTGGGCCGTCCGCAGGCCTACGGTGCGTCCTCGAGCAGGCGGGCACTGTTTGGCGGGTGTCCCGGCACCCAGCCGCCTGCTCAGTCGATATCGGCGGGCCGGGGCTTGCGGCGCTGACGACCTGGGCGACGAGCCGCCCGTGGGCCAGGACACCTCGATGAGGTCGCCCTTCTTGACGTCCTCGGCGCTGGTGATGACCTTGCCGTGCCGGAGTGCGCAGAATCGTGCAGCCGCGATCCAGGACCCTGCGGCGACAGCGCCGTCAGCGGGCACGGTCGGCGCGCAGATCCGCGGCCGCCAGTGACAGGCGATGCCCACGGCCCGGCGCATCCTGTCGCGTGCCTGACCCAGCTCGATCACCCGGTCGCGCACGATCGAGTGGGGCTCGGCCATGCACCCGGCCGGGCTCGCAGCTGGTCCAGGGCCGCCTGCTCGGCGTCCAGCCGTGAGGCGAGCACGCTGCGCAGGCGCTCGCGGGCCGAGTCCAGGCCCACGGTCTCCTGGGCGAGGTCAGACGATCCGGCGGGCGGCGTCGGTGGGGGTGGAGGCCCGGTAGTCGGCCACCAGGTCCAGCAGGGCAGTCGGTCCGTAATGGCCGATCGCCGAGACCAGCGGCGTGCGGCAGGCGGCCGCGCACGAGCCCTCATCGGAGAAGGGCAGCAGGTCCTCGACGGCCGCCCCGCGGGTCCGACGATGACGTCGATCTGCGCATCGGCGTCGAGCTCCTGGACAGCCCGGGTGGCCTCGCTGACGGCGCGCGCCCCTGGACGGCGACCTCCGCGCACTCGAAGGGCAGGCCGGGCCAGCTGCAGGCGGGCGTTGACCAGCACGTCGTCGCCTGGCCTTGGCTGGCGTCCGCACACGAGTCCCACCTTGCGCGGCAGGAAGGGCGGGGCCGCTTGCGCTCGGCGTCGAGACAGACCCTCGGCGGCGATGCGGCGCAGCTGCTCGATGCGGGTCGCGTAGATCGCCGACGCCGACAGGGCGGATGTCGTCGGCCTGCAGCTGGAGCGAGCCCCGCTTGGCTCAGAAGGCGGGGCTTCGCGCGCACCACCACGCGGGCGCTCGCCGCTGAGCCCGGTGCGCCAGGACGGCGCCGAGGACGCGTGCAGATGGACACCGACATGGAGATGTCGGCGTCCGTGTCCTGCATGGGTGAGGAAGGCTGCCATGCCGGCGCTGGGGCGGCGGTTGAGCTGGATGACCTGCCCCTCCACCCACACCTGACTCATGCGGGCCACGTACTAGTCGATCTTGGAGGACAGCAGGCAGCGGCCACGGGGTTCTGCGGTGGTGAGGTTCGCCGTGGCGCCAGCCCCGGGGCCGCTCGGGGCCGCCGGAGTTGCGGGCCCGCTGCCCGCGTCGAGCTGACGCGCGGCCGGCACCCGGGAGGGCTGCGGGCTGGTGGAGGGGCTCTGGCCTGTGCATGCACCACTGTGCCACGTCCACCACTGGGGACCTGGGTCCACTGTGGCACAGTAGGCGACGCGGACGACCATCGAGCTCGCCAGTGAGCACACCGCCGCCGCGGCGCCCTCTGGCGCGGCGGCAAGCTGAATCCTGTGGCCGCCCCGCGCGAAGCGGCAACGCCGGCGATATGACCGCGCTGGTCGCATCGCCGTGCGCGGCCCCGGACTTACCACGGGCGCTGATCCACGTGCGCAAGAGGATCGTCCGTCGGGCACGTCGTGACGCCCTTCCCGCGCGTGGCGCCATCTTTCGTGTCCTTTGCGAGGACCGACGATTGCTGGTGCCGCGTTTCGCGGCGCGCCTCTCCGGCCCACGCAGGGCCCCCGGCCGTCGACGCCGAGGCCGCCGAGCGCCGGACTGACACGATTGATGCGGACCTGCCCGCTGCGTGACCCGCCAAGGTGCACGCAGGCGTAGTGTAGTTTCATGGACAAGCAGACCACGATGGTCATCCCCGTGCCACACTGGCCACGCGAGGAGGTAAACTGAGGGCACCCAGGGCGAGCGCCCTCGACCGCCACATCCATAGGTACGTCAACGGCCCCCACGAGGTGGACCCAGGTCGAGGGCGCGACCCCTCCAAGGTCGTGCGATCAGCCAGACCACTCTGGAGTCGCCGACGACCATGGAGACGTGGTGCGGCTGCGCGAGCGCTTCCCGGAGATGACTCGACCTGCCCGGCGGAGGAGATCTGCACGCCACCCAGAACCGTCAGCCATGCGTCAGATGATCCAAAGGTGGGACCTCATGACCGTGTCGGCCTGGGCAACCCTCGAACTCTGGCATACGCCTGCGAGTGTGGCCTCGAGGCTGCGGGCGCGCGCCCACCGTGCGGACTTCCCTGCCAGCGAGATCGACCCGTCCTGCCTGACGCCTGGCGTGGAGACGGTCGGCCTGACCTCGGGCGCCGCCTGGTCCCGAGATCCTGGTGCGCGAGGTGGTCGATGGCGCTGGCTGAGCTTTCCGGGGCTTCTGACGACGTCGAGGAGAGGTGCGGCACCACCACGGAGTAGCAAGATCCTCCTCTCCTGCCGAAGAACTCTGCGCGCTGACCTCGTGTGGCCCAGGAGCCGCTCTGGCCTGCATAAGCGCCGCGAGCCGGCTGCCGACGACACCCGCTGAGTGCTTGCGCCGCCCACCCCTCCGCCCCGGCCGCAGGGCCGGAAGCTATAGGGTCGTCTGCAGAGCCGTCCGTGAGCGTCAGCACGCCCGGCTGCGCGAGACATGCCGAAGCGTGAACGCCGCTGGCAGGCGTGACCATTACCCTCGGCGGCGACACATTCCTCATGACGAGGCGGGCATAGTGGCACTCACGTCCTCGCCAGGCAAGGCAGTGTCGATGGCGGTAGCGGTCCGCTGCCGACGGCGCCAGGCAGCTCCCGGAGAGCAGCAGACGTGACCTCCGCAGACCCCGTAGTGCGGTGGTCTCGCGTACTCTGGTCAGGTCTCCAACGAGGCCGGAGGAGGACGGCGGGCTGCACCGGAGCCTGACCAACAGGCACGATGCAGATGACTCGCCACCGGCAGGCGCCATCGCATCGGCTGTTCGCCTGACCCGCGCCACGGTCGCCGCGCCGTCACCTGGTGGCGCCTCCTGGCCGCCTGTACGCGGGCCACTCGGCCCCATGGTGCTGCCGTTCAAGTGCAGTCAGCGATGACGCGCATGCTGTGCGCGTGTGTGCTGCTCCTTCCAGACCCGGCGCGACCTGGCGCACACGCCCTCCCTTCGGCTTCAAGTGTGCCTGGGCTGGAAACTACTGGTTCAACTCGCGATCGGTGGCGGCCGAGCTTGCAGGCCGCCGGAATCGTCATGGGCACTACGCTGTGCCTCATGCATCGAAGCAGCACTGTTCCTGACCCTGCTGACGACGCTTCAACGCCCCGTCGGCCTGAGCCTCGAGAGGCGAGTCTCGGCACGTCGGGCCATCGGCGTGGCCTTCCGCCGGTCATCGTCTCCTCGTGGCGCTGGCCATGATCGCCGGGCATCATCGGCGGACGTCCCTGGCTCAGAAAAGCAACTGGGTCATCGTCAACAGCGATCGCGCCCTTCCACGGCGGAGCGCTGCTGGGCCAACGTGCCGGTGTTCGTGCTGCGCAGGCTGTTCTCCTTCCAGGGCACTGAGCTGGTGGCGCGGCGGCCGTGAGGCCCGCAACCCGCGCCGCGTGCCGCAAGGACCCACACGGTGCTCTGGCGGACTGCATGATCTCTCACATCGGGGGCGATCACGGTCATCGGCTTCCTCATCGCGTCCTCTTCAACGACAGCCGGCTGCTGTACACTGAGACCGGAGGACGTGGCCTACTGCCCTTCACCCTGGTCTCGAGCGGCGATCGACCGTGGCGGCCCGCATGAACGCCGCGTCATCCTGCGGACCGTCGTACTCAGCGCGCCGGCAACCTGGGCCTGCACGCCTCGACCCTGCATGCTGCATTCTCACGCCTCGCAGGCAGGCATGCCGGGCCTGGTCCTCCTACGTCAACCGCCGCGGGTCCTGCGGGTGCGGGCCCGAGGACGCGACGGCTGCGCGGCCGGCATTTCGACCGCCGTGGCAGAGCAGCGCCATGCCGCTGGCCAACGTCCTCGCCCCTGTGCGGGTCTCATGCGTGGTCAGATCGCCGCGCGCTTCCGCTTCCTGCGCGCCCACGTGCTCCAGGGCACCGACCCGGCTGACCTGCGCACCAGGCAGCCCTCCATATTCCCTGCGCCGGTCCTGGCCTTTCACCCCAGCGCTCCTGCAGTGATCCTCACGCCAGAACCACGAGGTCGGTCTCGCGCCAGCGCCAGGAGGTGTTTCTCCCACATCGGCCCGCCGGCTTCGGGGCCATCTGGGCACCGCCGCCTGGTGACCGGGTCGCGGCATGGTCCGCCTGGAGGAGGCCGACGTCTCGGCGCTGTCAGTGCGCGAGCTGCAGCTGCTGCTGAGCCTGGCTCGCTGTACCGCTGGAGACTCCTGCGTCCATGGACCCGCGCGCGCGGAACCTTAGCGATATGACGCGCGTCGGGGCACCACGATCTGACCGCGCGACGTCGTCTCTGTGCTGGAAACCTGTATCGAGGCTGGTGCTGGCTGTGGCGTGCCCAGCAGTGACTGACCCGCACCGTGACCTGAGGTGGGTGCGCTCTGCTCTGACGTCGGAGCCCGTGAGCCGCCGGTTCGGCCTCGGAGGGTCGCCGGACTCACCGTCTGGGACAGGAGCGGATGATTGTCCTCCTGGACGTCGCGCATGATGTCCTTCTTGCAGCTGGGCCGCGAGCCGCCGACACCGATCTGGACGACGGCCCGGCCTGAGCCCTCCTCGATGATCAATACGCCGAAAACTGTCTGTTGGAGGATCCGCTGGCGGCGTGCAGGCTACTGAGCGCTTTACCAGCGTGCTGATCCCTGGCTCGATTCCTCGCACGCCGACAGGACCAGGTGGGCCCGGCCGCCGAGAGGTTAGTCGTCATCGTGAGATCTCGATGGACGTGCTGACGGTCGACACAAGGTTCTCTACTTGGCAGGCGGCCTGAACGGCGTCGCGTGGACTTGCTGCTGGCCGAGCTGCGGCAAGCCAGCCACTGCTTGAGGTGGGCGGAGATCCGGCAGTGAGATGCAGTCCGTGGAACCCCAGGCCGCGGTAAGTGCTGCTCGAGGAAGGCGTCGCAGTGCTCGCAGTAACGCAGCGTGCGGCGCCTCGGGCACGCACGTCCTGCGGTGCGTCGGACAAGCGCCCGCAGCGAGAACTCGGACACGCTGTACGGCCTCCCAGGTCGCGCGGCATCTCCGACCCAGCGCCGTGATCGGTCCTCGGCGAGGATGGAGTCCACTCAGGTAGGCGTTTGGGCACTGACTGAGGTGCTGCCTTTGAGACCCCAGCCGGTCCCATTCTCGTGCAGGGAGGCGATCTGACGCCAGGTACTTGCGCGTGCTTCGGCGCCGTCCCCGCTGTAAGCAAGTGAGACCGGGCGAAGGACTTTGCGGCCGACGCCGTCGCGCGCGGACGCTGTGTGAGAGCTGGTTGACGGTGCCTGCCATGCCCACTCCTCTCATCCATGCCACTGAGTAGTTGGCAAAGCAGCCTCTTGACGTAAAGTGTAACGGTCAGGTTCAGTCCGCGACTCGTGACAGCAAGCCGCTGATCTCCTGGAGTACCCAGACGATGCGCGCAGCTCGGGCTGCACGGTACAATAGTCGGCCAGCGCGCCCCTCGATCTGGGCGTTGACCCGCTGGACTCGCCGTCAGCGGTGCCGCCTGACGTCGTCTCCGCCATGGCGCTCGCTGCGGTCCCAGGCCCTCGGCGTCAGGGGTCGGTGGCTCGGCGCTGACGCTGCGCGCCATGCTGCGGCCTCGGCGGTGCAGAGATCTGCGCGACAGCCCCGGAAGGCGGCGGGCCTGACGGAGAGGTGGGAATAAGCTTAGCCTGGATGAGGGGCACCGGACGATGTCCTCATACTGCCGTGACGAAGCCGCACGGATATCTTCCCGTAGGCGGTGCGGAAACAGGCGGCCCCGGTAACGCCTGGATGAGCCGCTCAGCGCGTTGATCCCTTGTCCTGGGTACGCAGGACCCGTGTGTAGCGGTCCTCGGTCGGGATGTGGTGACGAGGCGTCAATAGTGCGGCGGGACCGACGCGGGCGAGAAGCTGCCGCGGTTCTCCTGTCCTGCGTCTCATGCGTCAATGCCGTTCCTGGTGATCTCGGGCGAGTGCTGGACGCAGGTGACGGTCCGGCAGACGCTGCGCCTGTGGGAGGAGCGCTCCAGCCCACCAGGACGTCGACCTGCTGGGAAAAGTCGCAGGGACGGGCTCACGTCATCTCGAGCTGGCGCCTGGAGCTTCCGCCCACGGCCCATCACCTGACCTGCAGCCCTGGGACACGTGGTGCAGTCCGCCTGACGGCGTGAGGCCCCTGGGACCCGGGTGACCCAGGCCACTTGGCGCACTGCCCACCCCTGGGACGTCCCCAGCTCCGCTCGGACAAAGCGCCTGTGTGACAGGACCTCGGGCGACGGTAGCCATGAGACAACACCCTCGGAGTCGCTGGGTCCCCAGGGGAGAGGCGGCTGCCTTGTGGGACCTGCATGGCGAGCAGGACCAGCCTGGCGCTGGATGGAGCCTATGAGCATGGATGCCAGCGCGGCCACTGGCAGGAGCCAGTGCGCCTGGAAGTGCCCGGAGGCTGCCGACTCGGTCCTGCGCTGTGGCTTTCAGGTAGGGGGGCGCATCGCCATGAGCGACCGGGCACTACGCGCTGGAGGCCAAGACCCAGTGATGACGCCGCCATGAGCGAGAAGCTCCGCTGGCCAGCCGTCCGCTGAGGACAACAAAGTCTGAACGCATGGCTGTATCTCCTTCAGCTCGTGCGCTGATTCGGCACGCGGCTGTGCCTGATGCCTGCGGGGGCTGGAGCGTCTCCAGGGCCTTGTCGGTCGTCTTGCGGCGGCTTCGTACTGGGCCGAGGTCACAGGATGGTGCGGATGATTGATGCCGACCCGGGAATGGCGGGTGGTGATGGTGGCGGAGGATGCTGCTGATCTGCTCGACCTGGCTCTCACCAGGCGGCCATAGGGCGGCGCCTCTCACTCGGGTGGCTCCGCCTGGATGGTGTTGGGAGAGCGCGGCCGCCTGGGCAGCCTTTCTGGGCCACAGGGCTGCAGGAGAGGGATTGCGGCTAGGTGCAGTGGCGGTGATCCTGGCGGTAGCGAGTACTGCATGGCGAGGGCAGTGGGAGCCGATGGTGTCGAGTGCGGGTGATGGTGCGTCCGGCCAGGTGCTGGTGATAACTAAAGCCGTCAGCTAGGCTCCCCAGGCCTCTGGCTGAGCAGCAGCGCAGGAGTGGAGCACTGGGGCGCTGCGGGAGGGCGACAAATGAGTTTCGGGACGGGTGCTCCATTTGTAGCTCTTCCGATGCGGGTTGCCGGATTGAGCCAGGGAGATCCCTGATGGTGATCTTGCTGACGTCACTCCGTGAGGTGTTTGATGCTGGCCACGTGGGTGCAGATCGCCAACGGTGGAGGACAGGTGGCGTGGGAGACCAGGGCCGAGGTCCAGGTGAGGAATATGATCGTCGTAGAGCTCGTACCGCCTCCTCGCCAGGCGTTGTGCGTGTTGATCAGGAGCCCCTCGGCGTTGGAGCCGATGCTGCTGGTCTCTGCGTAGGCGGCCCGCGGCGAACGGGCGACGACCGTCGGCTGGTTTGCGTGCTGCGCGCCTCCTGTGATGAGGCCTGTCCTGTAAATGGGCTGTGTGATGGTGGGTTGGCGGCGGTCGCCATCGCTACTTCTTTTCGCCGATCCAGGATGCGGTGTGACATCAACGGGCCCTCCAGGTAGAGGCCAGCTCTACCCCAGTCCGGCCGCGCTGCATAGGGCCACTCAGGACGAAGTCGGCGAAGGAGCCATGTAGAGAATGGTGCTGGCGAACAGGCCCACCAGAGGGCCAGGTACGTTGTTTCATTGAGAGCTCCCAGATCAGGGCGTCGATACCGTCGGCGTCGGCACCGATATCGGAGCCGTCGTCGGGCAGGGACGCCGCGACGCTGGCGTTGACCTCGACGACCCAGGCCGGTGGTGCCTTGGATCCACTGATGATGCTGCGGCGATGGCGTCGGAGACCCGACGATGGAGACACTGCACCCAACGACCACGGCATCTTCGACGCAGCCTGGTCTCGCCTTCTGACGCTGATCCTGCCGGCGACGCTGGTCTGTGCGCCAGATGCGAATATCGCCATGGCTGGCGCGGCGAACGGGCGTTGCCTACGCTGTGGGACGCCAAGACCTCCACGAGCGGCGGCGCGAGGATCTTGGCGACGATGCCCTGATGGTGGCCGCCGTGCGAGGGTCTGAGGCCATGGGGTCTGTCCTCTCGGCCTGCTCGTTGCGCTTGCGCCAAGACCAAGTCTGGGGATGGCGTTGCTGCCTTCATTGGTTTTCGTTGATCCGCAGAATGGATGGTGACGGATGCGGTGCGGCCCAGTGAACAGCTGGTCACAGGTCACGGCGCCGTAGGCCGCTGTATCTGCCCGCCGCTGAGCGGGCTGACGACTGACTGCGCTGCTGCCCGTCTGACTGCCGCGTTGGTGTAGTGTGACGCTGCCACGGGGAATCCCTGGCCGGCCCCAACCCATGGCTTGTGTCGATGTGGTGAAGCGGGTTCCCAGGAGGCGGGTGGCTGCTCCGCAGTAAGAACCCGCTCTTATAGCGCTGATGATACTGGCATGGGTGACGGCCAGGCAGGACGAGATCGCGACGGAGGAGCGGCGCGACGAGGGATAGGCCCAACGGATCCCAGTCGACCCTGCCGGTGTGGGCGACGCTGAAGAGGCCGGGCGACCGCGCCGCTAAACGAGCAGCCCACGGCGCCCAGCACGATGGGTCCACAGGATCGAGATGTTCTGCCTGCCATGCATGACGAGTCGGGCGAGGGCGCTGAGCACGGCGCTGGCGAGTGATCATCCAGATGAACAGCGTAGTCTTCTCCGAGGAAGGTCCTGATGAGGCCATCTGCCCATCGTATAGAAACGAAAGGCCAGCCAGTCAGGAGATAGGTGCAACGCGCCTGACAGATGCCAGCGGAAGCGCCAACGTCACGGACTGAGAGTGTGGCATGCGTTACGCCGTAGGAGCTGGGTGCCCGTCGCGGTGAGTTCGCGCTGAAGGTGCGTGCACCCAAGGGCAAGCCACTGATGAGCGGGGAGTCCACCATCTCTGAGAGTCTCTGGCGACCGGGCGGGTCACCAGGAGACGGTTCCTGGAGCTGACTGCTTGTTGTAGGCGGTGACGTTGCGCCGCAGGGCCCGCCCAGGGCGTCGAGGTGACCGGCGACGGTCCCCAGTCGTCAAGAGGGTGCGACTGGAGCTCCAGCCTGCGTATGCCGTCGTTGACGGCGGTGCGGGCCCAGCCGGGCGGCAGGTGCGCAGCAGGGCCGGGCAGCGACACGGGTGGAAGCTAGGCGACGCTGCGCCCCCAGCGCGCGCGCGCTCCAGGAGCGGGGTCCGCCTCCCAGGCGGCTGAGAGCACCGCCTCCGCTGGGACGAAGAGGACCACGGAGCCTGGGGGAGTCCCCGCGCCTGGCATTACACGGGCGTGCGGCCAGCTGATCGATGTGCCCGCGCAGCGCTCCTGGCGGAGCCTCCAGCTGCCCAGCGCCCGTCCCTTGGGGCTGGAGCCTCGGGACGGTGGTGGCCGCCAGGTAGGAGTCCGCGGCGCTTCCGCGTCCACGGCGAGGTGTAGCCCTCCCCGGCAGGTGAATGACGACGTCCGATGGAGCGGCTTGCAGCCTCGCAATTGACGGCTGGTTTCGCATCGATTTCATTATTGAACTTGGTGGGCTGGCTGGGCCACCGCGCTGGACCAGGCCCTACGGTGCGCCGCCGTCGAGAAGTCCATGCTGCATCATCCCGAGGCCTCTAGGTGTGACCCAATAGTCGACCACCCCATGCTGCGCGCGCTGAGCGCAAGCGTAGCGCCCCTCTGGCGATGCCGTGAACGGGCCGGTCCTGTTCGCAGCAGAGCGGTAGTCGTAGCTGTCGGGACAGCCAGCCTACCGCTGGCTTCCAAGGTTCCACCCGGCCCCACCTTGGTCGAGCGCTATGGCCGGTGCGAGTGCCTGCGCTGGAGCCGGTCCCGCCTGGCGCGCCGCCTCGCCCCTGTGTGCGCGGTGATACCGCCCAGTTTCAGCACTGGCGTAGGCCCAGGCCAAAGCTCGCCAACGGCCCGCCTCGACTGCGCGTGGTGCGCCGGGGTGAGCGCACGAGATAGCGATCCGCCCCGATCGCTGCGCTGACGATGGCAGTGGTGACTTCAAGGTGACCGCCAGGAACTTATGAACTGATGCAGCCCCAGAGGTGCGAGAAGACATCTACCAGCGCCTTTGGCCTACAAGGCCCTGCCGCAGACGCCCACCTGGCTGATCTGGCCGCGGCCCGTCCGGCTGGTTGATTCGGTCGGCCCGTCCGCCTGCCTCTAACGGGCCGGGCTGAACCCGCCTCGCCTCTTCGTCCTCCCACCGCTCGCCGATCCGGCAATTCGCTGGATCCTGCCCCGCCATGACCCGGCTGATCCGGCCTCCCACTCGCCCCCACCGAGCCCGTCACCGGCCCGCTTCGCGGCGTCACCGTCGCATATTCTCCGCCATGTGCACCAATCGACCGTCTGACCTGTGGGCAACAGTCCTGGTCCTGTTTGATCCTGCCTACGGCGGAGGGGAGGAGACCAAGAGCACGTCCCTCCGCGAATTTCGATGATGGGTATTCGGCAGGTGGTGCCGCGCATTTGACGAGCCCCGCAGAGATCCTCTACGCTGACCAGCCTGCGAACATCGCAGTCGCGCTGGTCCTTGCTGTTCTGTAACGACCGCCGCCGCGGTCCTTCTGGCCGCGAACTGTTCCGTTAACGACGCGCGCTGTGGCGGACTGGCCCACCTGACTGCTCATTCCACGCCAGTGCAATGTACCGAGCTGTGGGCCAGCCACACACGGTGCGCACCAGGCCGCGGGGCGCTGGTGGTGCTCGTCATCGTGCCTGGGGCCTGCTCACCGGCCCATGTACTTACGTGCGCAACGTCGGCGATGTCGTCAAAGCCCTGACCCTCGCACCCAGCCCACCTCGCGCATCGCGTGCCCCGCCGCAGGTATCCATTTACGATGCTGTCCTGGCCGCGGCCCGAAGGCTTTCTCCTACGATGCCGGCGATGGCCTGGCAGGAGGCCACCTGACCACCAACAGCGGTAATCAAGCTGCTGGTGCGCGTCGTCCTGCTGGCGGGCTACTGGCCTGACGATTTTACCGCCGGCCCCAAGCAACGTTCCTGTGTTCCACGGCTGGTCGGCGACCCGCAGTCCTCGGTGACGGGCACGCCCCACCCTCAGCGGCTCCAGGAGGCGATCGACGCTGGCCGCATCCTCGCCGCGTCGATCCTGGTGTCTCGCCGCAATGCGTGGACGGCGGGCCAGTCCACCCAGAACACTGCCACCGCCTGGCTGCGGGACCTGGGACCGCGGAGGACTTCGCGCCGATCCAGGCGACCTTCCCCAACGTCACCACGCCGCAGCGGGCCGGTTGGGATGATTATGGGAGTCTGGCGGGCGCTTACTGCGCGGGCCTGGACCGCCTACTGATGTCCCGCAGCGCTTCCGGCGCGGTGGGGCCTGCGCGTCCTCCCATGACCTGCCTGGTGAGGGCTGGCGCATAAAGCGGTAAGACGCTCCAGGCGCAGAACGTGGCCAGTCGTCCACTATGTTGGGGCAAGCCTGACGGTGGTGCGTCGAAGGTCCTGGGGCGCAGGACGATTCTCTGCGTGGCCTGGGCCGCCTGGTCGCGATGACGTGGTGCGCGTGCTGACTCTTTGATGGCCGAGCCACCTTGGCCTCGCGGGCAGTACCTGACCCGTGGGAAAGCACCATTTCGCCATTGATATGGTGAAGCTCTTGACCCGGCTGTGTTCAAGGCGGCTGGCGGATTGTTCTGCGGGGGATATGTGGCCAGGCCACTGCCAATATGCAAGCCTTGTCGGAAACGCCCAAGGACTAAAGCGCGCGTGGTGGGGTTTATTGCCAGTGCGCCATGCCTTCAGATCAACGGCCTGGGCATGATCATCGTGGCCGGTCGCCTCGCTGGGGGCGCTAGCTGCTGTTCTGGTCGCCGCTGGGGCCGACGGTGGCGCGAGGGCGGCAAGCGGTCGCGGCGCGGCTGGCGGCGCGATCTTCGGCCGCGCCGTGGTGATCCGTGGCTGCGGGTCGGTCTGGTCGCGGTGACGGGCCGATCAGCCACGACGCGCGCGCCGGCACCCGTGCGCGTGATTCAGGGCCCGGTCCGTGTGAACGAGAGGGCTGCGTAAGTCAGGGTCGTTGGACGGCGTGCCCTTGGCCTCGGGCGCTGTTGCGCGACGCACAGTGCCACAGATGCCGTCAACCTCGCTGGGTGTGGCACTTGCACCATCGGAATCGTCGGATCGCTCCAACGTTTGCGGGCAAGTCCACTCGTTCACTTGACTCGCAGCGACCGTCCTGGTCGCCAACCACCCGTTCGCGACCATTGAGCCGAACGTGTGTGTGCCTCGCCGGATGCGCGTTTCGGACAAGCTCTGCCGAGCTGTTCCACTCGCGATGAGGTGTGTGCCCAAGGACGGTCTCTTCGTGGACACACTGCTGACGCGCGGCGCCAGCGAGGAGCGGCGCAACCAGTTCCTGGCACACACGAGTCCGCGAGGCGGACGCCATCTGTATGCAGTGATCGCGCGCCTTCGAGGACCCGGGACGTGGTCCACGTGGACAAGGTGGAGCCAGGCCGACATCTGAGGATGACTCGCAACTGAGCGTGCGAGCGGACATGTGCAGACTCCTGAGAAGGCAGCGATCCCGCGCTTGGAGAAGGAGGTGGGGCAAGCAGACGGAGCCGGTGGTGCTGGAGACGGCGCAGGCGGCCCCTCAAGGTCCTGGAGGAGACGCTGCTGTCCGCCGCGCAGGGCTGCCGGGATTGATGCGGAGGTGCTCAGATCCTGCAGCTCGCGACCACCAAGCCGCTCCAATTCACGTGTTCAACATGGGACGACGTGCTGGGATGAGCGACGAGGCCCGCTACAGCCGAGGCTGGGTGTGAGCTGGCAGTGGCGCCTGCGGAGGGCGATTTTCCTGGACGCCCAGCCTCGAGGCCGAGCTGGTGGAGCTGGAAACCTGGAGGAGCGGCGGAGATGCGTAACGACAACGGGCAGGGAGGAGTCCGGCCTGGACAAGTCGGGCCAGGGTTGGGTCTACATGACACCCTGGGGCCGCAGACGTAACCTGACGGCGGGGAGAAGGGAGTCCCGCGCGGACGATCCGGTGGCGGTGCGACGGCGCCTGAGGCCGCAGGTTGGGCGCCATCCATACACGGACCCCGAGCGAGGGCTTTACTGGCGCTGGTAGATCGTGAGTTACGATGACCTGTCCAGTACGGCAGCGTCGTTGAAGCCTGCGCCCACGGCCGAGTGCGCATGGAAGGAGTGACTGAGCGTCATGGCTGACGGTGATGTCGTGAGTTTTAGGTTTAACATTTAGAAACAGGACTTAAATTTCAGATCAAATTGAATTTCTCTAGAATTTCTCTTTTAGTGTGCTTAGGACCGCATTTCGACTCTTTTTTCGATTAAGCATCGTAAACGCTAGATTTCCTGTGACGCAACCGATAGTTTGAGACAGGCACCTCCTAAACATAGCTGCTCTGGAGTGACAGTCGACGCTGAAAATCAAGTACTAGAGAAAATTAGTTAAACCAAGTTTAGCGATATGGTCCAGTAACTCTATCAGGTACGCAAACACTACCGGTCGGAGAAATTGAAGACTAAATAAATAGGTAGGAAACCATGAATATCCTGTTGTCCTTGTTCGTAAGTATCGTGACTCAAGGAATCTTCTGTTTTATTTTTATCGAAAAATCCTCCGTCCGCTACCCAGGAGATTAATCGATATATTTTGATAGGCACCTGGAAGGCAGTTTTGTGATGCGAGTCACGACTGCAGAAATTGTTAAAAATGAATTGTTGAGCTGGAGAAGGAAAGAGATGTAAAACAAGAATAGAGTACGTCTCTCAAAGGGAAACGTTTATCCGTAAAAGATAGTAATCATCGAACATCGCTACAGAAAACAATAAAGGAACTTGAGATCAAATTAGCGAGCTGGAGAAGGAGTACAGTGAACTGTATGCAGATGGTTCTTCCGGATTGAAATGTTCTAAAGAAAATTGAGGAAAAATAGTTGATTTTCGCGGTAAACTCCATGGATAGATGGCAGTGGATCGGCAAAGCCGGTAGATGAGGATAGCTGGAGTAGATTGACGGGTAGGCTTGTTGTCGAGGCGGGATGTGTCCCGTAAGAACAAAAACGAAGGGTGTCTAGTAACGATCTCGAGTCGTGGTATATTTGGAACCGTCCTGCCACGGTAAGTTATCGGACTCATTCCCAAATTATCAAATCGAACCTAAGGGTGGGTAGGTCCTGTATAATGACCCTCTTGTGATCTCTTCCCCTGACTATCTACTTCTGTCTAGCGTATCGACACATTGGACGATTTGAATGGCGACTGGTGGTTTAGATGTCAAACCACACCTAACTATACAGGTACATACCTGTTATAATGATTTGATTGAGCTTGACCGCGAGGATTGTGTTAAAGTGAATTTAAAAAGACATTCTAGACCTTTGTGTTCCTGTATCGTCTGCCGCGACATGTACCGCGGTCGTCGTGACTACATCAAGCTCATCGGGGTGAGCGACCTAACGCCAAATCAGCGCGCATGGAGATTGCAATGGAATCAAAGATAGTTTCAAGATCATCTGACTCAATCTTTGGGAAGTCCTGAATGATCTCCAAGATCCCACTAGCTCTTACCGGTCGGTTTGGCCGACAAATGACTCTTCAGAAGCCGTGAAACTGCAAGTTTTCTGTAGAGAAGCGGTGTGCGCGATCGTTGCAGCATTGAAAGGCATTTTAGGCGCTCTTGATAAAGGAAATTTCTTCTAGTGCGTTGATAGTTACCGAGAACGCATTGTGCGGGGTTACTATTTTAGTAAGGTCATAATCGAGGCCAGGTCAGGTTCTCGGTCTCGACCAGCGTTTGGCGGCGATAGTATAGAGGCGCTGGGCGACAAAGTTTGGTGGTAATTGCTTTCTCACATTGTTGATATGTATAGGGTTTACGGGAAGGAATTGGGAGACGACTTAACTGAACGAATTAGTCTCAAACTGCATTTCTGCAAGCAAGGCGATGATCTAATTTTGTAGATGATGAACGATGACTGATCTCGAAGACTCCCTTATTGATACATTCACGTCGATGTTGAGACTAGTATTGCAGTTAGGTGGTGGCTTCAACTTCATCTGCATATGAGTACCATGCTGGTGTATTTAAGTTCTTCTCGCTTAACTAATTGGCAGCTCGGATGTAAAGAACTCATCAAATCTGGAGCGTGCAACACTGTATAATATGTTATTAGGTCGCTTGTTAGATAGGGATTAAGATACGCGAAAGAAGATTTCGATGCGTTGTTGGAAGAATACGCTGCTCTACGTAAAGATTAGGGCGTGTAATATGGTTCGCTGGTAATCTTATTCACCATTATTGAGTGATCCCGCAGGCTGTTCCGAGCTGCTTGTTAAGAGAGAGTAACTCTGCGCTGCTAGGTGATTCGCGACCGCGGTGTTCACCTCGAAGCGGGTTGATCGTCGCGATGCTCAAGGTCTGACCGGTCGGAAGGTAGAGATTCACTCGCTGCCCCACAGTGCTATCAACATGTGCCGACCGAGAATGTGGGAACGTTCGACATGAACTCTGAAGTCGAACTGTGGACGCGGGCGAGTCACATCAAGATCAAGCTTGGGGCTCAGGTCGATGTCCGCAAGATCGATAGGCTTATCTCGGCCTGCGTTCCTGCGTCTCACTGAGCATCGGCGACCGTGGCGCCAGCACTCCATGAGAAGCCTTCACACTGTCTTGTGGCGGCAGGCCGCCAGTGCGTGCGAGTCGAGCACGCTGAACCGCATGGAGAACGTCGGGCGGAGAGTTAGCTGCGTCAGCCGACCTCGGACGGTATCGGCGGATCGGCGTGCCGATCGCCGGCAGTTCTGCATCCACCGCGTAGTCGCTGCTCATCGCACGGATAACGGAGCTGTCTGCTCCGTCGCCGTCGCCTCGCTCAGGGCCAGGATGCGACCGCTGACCTCGCCGAGCTGGATCTTCACGGAGTCCGGTCCGTGGAAGGTTGGCTGGATGGACTCGTCCGAGTCGAGCCCAATGAGGGAATCCATCTTGAAGGTGCGCTCTGATCTGCGTTCGCAGGTTGCCGACCAGCGGGTCGCCGCCTGCGGGTCAACGAAGGTTCGCTGCGGGAGCGGTCCAGGTGTGTCGGCGCCGTCGGAGGGCGTGGCCACCACGCCCTGACCCCTGAGTCGCGAGGTTGAACAACCTGCCAGCGAGCGGCCCAGGCGTCCGGGGGAACGATCCCAGTTGCCGAACGCGTCAGTCCACCCCAAGTTCGCTGAACCATATGACGAGCAACATCGCTCAACTCTGTGCGGCCAGCTATGGTCGCAGGTGAACGGAGAGACATGTTAGCACAGATCAACCGTCAGGTGACGGAGTTCGGAGAGCATGCGCGGGTGGCGCAGCGGTGCTCGGCCCGACAGCGCAGCAGGTCTCGAGCGAGCGGGCATCACCCGCGACACCCCTGCGCAAGATCGAGTCGGCAACCCCAATCGTCAGCTTGCACAGCGTCACCCAGGTGCCCGCGCGCCCTGGGCATCCTCGACCAGCTTGTCGACGCGGCTGACCCCCAGCGAGCGAGACATCGGCCGCCTCCGCGCTGGCCGCCCCACCAGAAGCGCGCCCGATGACCACCATCGAGATCGTTCCGGATGCCCATGGCTCCCACCGCCTGAGTCGGCCATGCGCGCGTCGCTCGATCGCGCGGCCAGGTCTCCACAACCTTTCTACGCGACCCCACCTACCTCGCCGAATGAACAGAGGTCGCGCACGCGAATCGACTCATCCCCAGGGGCGCTGAAGAAGCGATAGGTTGCGCGCGGCCCGGACCCGACACAGACCCGGTCCCGATCCTCGGCGGATCGCGCCTCTCCCGGGGCCGGCTGCAGCCCGCCCGCCACACTCATCCCAGGAAGGAACCCGGCCGCCCCATGACCATCGAGATGACGTCGCCCTCATCGGCGCCTCGGTTGTCGCCTTACGCGCGATCGCCAACAGGTTCCGCCTCATCGCCCCGGTACTTTCCCATCGCCGCCGGCGTGGGCAGTCGCGCTGCTCCGGGTGAGGAGATGTCCCTGCCCAGCACCGTGGTGCTCACGATCTTCCTGCCGATCCTCCTGTAGCCCGGGAATCGCTGTCCGTCTCCTCAACCGCATGCGGCGAAAGCCTGCGCGGCATCATCCTCAGCGCCACGGTGCTCGTCGCCATCACGGCCGCCCTCATCACCCTCATCGGCGTCCTCACGGGACTGAGCGTGGGAGCCGCTCTCCTCATCGGCGCTCGCCTCGGCCCCGCACCGACGCCACCGCGCGTCTCCAGCCTGGGGCGCGGCATCAACCCCAACGGCCGCACCCGTCCTCCAAGCCGAGTCACCCTCAACGACGGCACCGCCTGGTCATCTCTCGCCATCGCCCCTCCCAAAGCTGCGCAGGACTCCTCCGACGTCACCTCAGGGCTCGTCGCACATCAGCTCCTGCTGTCCTTCGGGAGGAATCGGTGCAGGAGTCCTCGTCGGTGCGGCAGTCCGAAGATCGGCATCCGGGTCCGCACCATCACCGACGACCCCATGCTGGCGACAATCACCGCCCTGGCCACCCCTGTTCCTCACCTCTTCATCGCCGAGGAGATCGGCGGCTCAGGCGTGCTCGCCGTCGTCACCTGCGGAATCGTCATCTCCCGCTTCGCCGCCCCGCACATGTCCCTGGGCTCGCGAGTCCCTCGGCATCCCTTCTGGACGATCCTCACCCACATTCTCAACACCATCCTCTTCGTCATGGTGGAGTGGCGCTCCTCGGCATCGTCGCCGAGCTCCCCGCGCCGACCCGTGCGTGCGGCCTCATCCTCATCCCCATCATCTACATCGCCATGGTCGCGGGAAGATTCGCAGGCCAGCACCTCATCATCTACTCCATCCGCGCCCTCGACCGCCGCCCCGAGCAGCGCCTGCGCTGCACCAACATCCGCGGCCGCATCGTCTCCACGGTCGCCGGCTTCCGCGGCGCGATCTCACTGGCGATGGCACCGTCCATCCCGGTCTCCTTCGACGGCGCTGCCTACGCCGAGCGCAACCTCATCATCCTCGTCGTCGCCGGCGCGACCCTCCTGTCCCTCCCTCATCCAGGGCCTCGCCCTGCCCTACGTGGTCCGCTGGGCCAACGCCAGGCCCTCGGCCGGCACACAGACCGCCGAGTCAGCCGAGTCGCAGGAGACCGAGGCCTCGCCGACATCCCTCGCCGACACCATCAACCAGCTCGACGCCATCGCCGAACGCGCGGGCGTCGACGACGACAGCAGCCATCGAGGCGGTGCGAGCCGACTACGCACGGCGTCACGACCCGTGAGCAACGCCAGCGCAGAGGAGGAGGCGCGCATCTACGGTGACCAGTGAGAGCGCCCCTGCGGCTCGCCGTCATCGAGCACCTGCGCGAGCGCGTACACAGCCTGCTGCGTCGCTGGCCGCATCGACGACCCCACCGCCTCGCGAGTCAGTCGGCGCTTCGACGCCGAGACCCTCCACATCAACGGCCCCTCGACGTCGAGTGAGCGGGCAAGATGAAGAACAGACAAGAGGGTGGGGTGCCGGCGCACCCCACCCCTTTCCATTGACCGGCTAGTCCATGGAGCGGACCTGCAGGTAGTCGATGTCGAACTGCGCTTCCTTGAAGTTCCTGGGTGTCCAGCTGCCCCTGTAGTGGCTCCCCGTCTGCGTGATGAGAAGGAGGTGGTAGGTGTTGATGCCGAAGTTAGCGATCGAAGGCCCTGCTGGTCGTTGGACCGCAGTACCTCATGGAATCGCTGGTCGTCGAAGAAGAACGTGATGCGTTCCGGAGTCTTTCTCCATCCGGTAGGTGTGCCAGGCGCTCAAGCTCGGCTTGCTGCTGATGCCCGCTGCTCTTGTTCTTCCCGGACTGGTCGAAGCGGACCGTCGACTCGGCGACCTTTGGCTCGGCCGCCCCCGTAGGTCTCGACGATGTCGATCTCTCCGCCGTTCGCGGTGCCCCGTCCGGCCTCAGCCAGATTCCGGGCCCACAGGCCGAGGTGGCTCTGAGGGAAGCGCGCCCGTACCTCGACGGAGCCATACACGAAGGAGAAGAGCCCTTCGGTGGTCAGCGATGCCTCGTTGACGTGGCGAACGGTTCTGCCCCTGTCGTGCTTGTTCTGCCAGCCGGTCTTGGGAGTTGAGCGCTTGCGCCAGAACAGGTGGTCTGCTCCCCACTCACGCTGTGGGTGTCATGCGATGACGCCCCAGTCGTAGTCCATGTAGGTGTCGCCCTTGTTCCTTCTCCCGCCACCGTGCGGCGTTGAAGTCTGAGCCTTCCGTGAACTGCCCATCGAAGACAAGGGTGCTGAAGAACGCGATGGAGTGCTTGCGAAACGCTGTGGTGGGTGCGAGGAGGCCTGCGGCTGTGGCTCCGGGCGCCCAGCCCGAGGGTGGTGATCAGTGAACGTCGTCAGCGACTCATTGTCTCCTCTACAAGTTACACGAATGGTACTTTCCGGTGAGTGCCTGGTTTATTCCTCGGCGCACCTCCCGCTCCTGCCAGCGAGTATGTGCCGTGTGAGCGCTCGCCTGGCGTGGTCGTGTCATCACGCAGAAGCTGACCTGCGATTGCTGTTATCCTACAAGGCGATTAATAGCCCCGTCTCGTGAACGGGATACGTGTTGTGAGGAATCTGAGGACGGACTCGGCGTGAAGAGCGCAGAGTGAGGGGGACGCGACGACGTCCCACCCCTCAGTCAGTGCTCAGAGCCGAATGGCCGGCTCATCGAGTGTTCAGTTCTTCGGGCGGCGCCCGCAGTCAGCGGCACCCGTTCGCCGAGTATGAGCGCTCGGTCACGTGCGCCGCCCTGCGGCGTCTGCGCCACCGACCGCAGCGGCACGATGCTGTCGAGTGCTCGCGCAAGGCCCGGCGCCTCGAGCCTGAGCTCGTAGTGGCCTGCAGGTTCATCCAGAGCTCGGCAGATGCCAGCACCTGGCCAGTCGTACAGCGGTGTCCGCGGTGATGCCGCGCTTGCCGTGCACGATCTCGTTGATGCGGCGCGGGGCACGCCGATGGCCGTGGCGAGCTTTGTTCTGGGTGATCCTGAACCCTCGATGAAGTCCTCCATGAGGACCTCACCGTGAATCGGGTCCGATCGATGCGTCAGTGGTAGCTCGATGAGCTCTGACATCATCCGCACCTCCTTCATGCCAGGTGAAGCAGAGTCGCCACTGGCGTTGACCCGAATGCTGTACTGGGCCACGTCGATCCCAGCTCAGTCGCTCGAGCTGGTTACCCGGTGGGATGCGCAGGTCTTCGACATCGGCTGCTGCGCAGAAGCTCCAGCTTGCGTAGCACGGCGCGCTGAGCGACCCTGTCGAGGGCACGAACGTACCCTCGCGCCACACTGTCGGTCGCCTTGTCCGCGAAGGACCTGATCACAACGACAGGGTATAACGGAGACCGTTAATAACGCCAGTAGTTAACAGGGAAGCGGGAAGGCGATGTTGATCCGGGCGTGTGAGTGCGTCTCGCGGGCTCTTGACGCCATCGGATCGTCTGTAGTGACGGCTGACGGCTCATCCGTGGGCTCACAGGTTGATCCTCTTGGTGTTGCGCGGGTGGTTCGCGTCCAAATCGGATACAAAGGAGCCCCGATGTCGCCGGCCCGGGAAACAGAACGTTGGAATCATGCGGTTTCTCCGCGCCGGTTCCGTCCCGTTCTGGGCCTTTGTATCCGATTTGGACATCGTTGCGTGTTCTGCACCTGAGGAAGGCCAGGCCGCGCTGCAGAGGCGGTCAGCTCCGCCGCCCAGGGATAGCATTGAGGGTGGAGCGCCGGCGTCCCACCCTCAGTCAGTGCTCAGAGCCGATGACCGGCTCAGTCGCGCGTTCAGTTCTTCGAGCGACGAGCCCGCAGCAGCAGGTACCCGCCGACAAACCGCGACACCTGCGCAAGGCCCAGGACCAGCAGCGCGTTGGTCCCCGTAGAGACAGTCTGCTGCCGGCCTTCGCCGCCTGCGTCGGTGCGGCGCTCGGCGCGCTGGCGCCATCGGTCGGCTGGGCCATGGCTCCATCAGACGGCCGATCAATCTCATCGGGCTCCATGCCCGGCTTCGACGGTGCCGCCGCGCTCCGGCTCGGTGCCGGGTTCGCGCTCGATGTTGCTTTCCCAGACTGTGCGCCGCGGTCGCCTTCGGGTTCGCCACCGACGGCGCCTCGACCTGTCGCACCCGGCTTGGGGCCGAGCTCGGCTGCGCACCCCGGCTTCTCCGGACGGCGCGGCGCTGGGCTGCGCACCCGAGCCTGCGTGGGCTCAGAAGGCGCCACCGTCGGGGCCTGCGTCGGCTCAGCAGCCGGGCAGCAGACGAGGTCTCCGGTGCGGGTGCAGCGGTCGGCCCGTCGGTCTGCTCCAGGTGGAACTCGGCGCCGGGGCCGGCGTGGCCCGTACTCGGAGCGGTCGTGGGCCCGGAGCTGCGCTGCTCGGCCCGGGCGCAGCACTCGGCTCAGGCGCGGAGGACGGTGCCGGGGCCTGCGTGGGCTCAGTGTCTGGCGGCCGACGGGGCGGCTTTCCGTCGGTGCCGCTGTCGGCGACGGCGCTGGCTGGCTCCGCCGGCTTCTGGCCGCACCGCTCGCCGAGCCAGTTCATCGTGAAGTTGCGGTACCAGATGCCGCCGTAGTTGGCGCCGTCATGGGCGTCCTCGCTGAGCAGCCCGATGCTGCCGTCGGACTGCACCGCGATCGTCGTGTAGCCGACGAAGGGCTCGTGGAAGACCTTGCTGGTCGTCCAGGAGGCGCCATCGTCGCAGGACATCGAGATGGTGCCGCGGTCACGCGACCACGGCTTCGGGTTCGGCGAGTGGCCCAGCAGCAGCACCTTTGGCGCGCGGGTCGTCCGGCGCGGCGTTCGGGAAGGCCCGGATGATCTGGGCGTTGTCCACCGAGTCGGGCAGGTTCTTGTCGGACACCGGCTCGCTCCAGGTCTGCCCGCCGTCGGTGGAGTGGGCCACCTTGCGGAAGCCGGAGCCGTCCGAGGCGCGCGAGTTGAGCATGAGGGATCCGTCGGAGAGCTCAACGACCTTGTTCTCATCCATGCCGGTCCCGATCGGCGTGCCGGCCTGCCACGTCTGCCCGTGGTCGTCGGAGTAGACCGAGACGGCCTGCACCAGCCGCCGGCGGTCCTGATCGTGTACTGTTGCACCAGGCGCCCGGCGTGGGGCCGTGCTGAATCTGGATGCCCCTGACCCGAGGCCGCGAAGCGCGCGGTCCACGGGTTGTCCTTCGTGATGTCCGCGGTGATCGTGCGGTGCGTCCAGGTCCAGCCGTTGTCCGTGGAGGCCGACACCTCCGCCTGGATGATGCTCCCGGTTGTCCGGGTCGGTGCCGGCCTGCGAGCCGCCCCAGCCCCTGGTCGTAGGACTGACGTGGAAGTTGAAGATCGTGCCCGTCTGGTGGTCGACGACGTAGCTCGGGTCGGAGTAGCCGACCTTCTTGCCGGTCTCCGTGCCCTGGTGGATGGTAGGGTCGGTGCCGACTAGGTCTTGCCGCCGTCGGTGGAGCGGCGCTGGACGATGTGGTTCGGGTTGGGGGCGTCGCCGCCGCCGTTGCCGTTGTCTCTTCGGGCGCTCATCGTGGAGATGAGCAGGTCCCCGTTGGGGGCGGTCGTGATCGCCGGGATGCGGTAGTTGTCGGTGGCCGTGTTGGGGGCCACGTGCTGGGCCTGGCTCATCGAGGCCGGCAGCTCGGTGCTCGCGTCAGGGCGCCGGGCGCGGGCGTGGCCTGCGGATGGTCGCCGACGACGCTGATCGGGTTGCCGGTGGCGGTGAGCGTCTGGAGGGCGGCGCCGTCGGTTCCGGTGGCTGTCAGGGTGATCGACGGCGTCCAGCGGCCGGCGTCGACGTCGGCTTGCGTGATCGTGTGGTGAGCGGCTTGCAGTTGTAGACGGCGCCCTTGCCCGGCTTTGAGGCCGCCCCAGTGGCACTGGCGGCCCAGGTCGTCGAAGGAGGACTCGGTGGCGGCGACGCTGATCGTCTTGTCCGACACCGAGCGCACGCGCACCGTGTAGCTCACGGTGTCGCCCAGCTTGTAGCTCTCCTGGCTCGACGACGGCGTGATCGACTCGACCCGCAGCGAGTTGGCCTTGACCGGGCTTGTCGCGCCCTTTGATCGTCTCCGGGGTGCTCAGGGCCTTCCCGGCGTACTCCACGGCCTTGACCTCGTAGGCGATCTGCGGGGTGAAACGCCGGCCTTGAGGTCCCTCGGCGGTCACCGTGTGTGGCCAGGCCGGTGCAGTCGGTCTGGTCGTCCCGGGCAGGGACGCTGCGCCACCGGCACTGGAGACGTTGCCCGGACAGGTCTCGTCGAGGCCGGGGCGTAGGGAGGGCCTCACCGCTGGTGTTGGTCAGGGTGATGTTGAAGGTCGTGACGTCGCCGACGGAGTAGAGGCCGTCCGCGGGCGCGTTCACCTGCGTGATGGTGACGTCGGCCAGGCCGTCAGACGTGGGGACGGCGTGCGCCGGGGTGGCGGCGATCAGGCCGGTGGCGGCCAGTGGCAGGGAGCCCAGGAGGGCTGGCAGGCGCCTCCGGGAAAAAGGACTGTGCGATGTCATAGGTGTTCCGTTCTAGGGTGCCGAGGCGGCCTTGCCTTCAACAGGAGACGTAGACGGTAGATGTCAGACGTCTCACGATAAGGTAACGGAACATCTCGATTCTACAAAGTCGGGCGAGTCGCCGAAGGCCGACCGCTCGGTCCCTCGACGGCGCAGCCGTTCGGTCCCTGACGGCGCGGCGCATCGCTGCACATCTTCGATAAAAACTTCAGAATCGACCCGGAGCCGCGTCGTTTCTGAAGTTTTTGTCGGTTTGTGTCGGTGTCTATGCGCCGGCCAGAAGTCGCGCAGGATCGCGTCCATCTGCTCGGCCTCGATGAGGAAGCCGTCGTGCCCGTGCAGGGAGCTGATCGTCTCGCGCCTCGCGCCCGGGATGCCGCCGGCCAGCTCCTCGGCCTGGGCGGGCAGGAAGAGCCGGTCGGAGTCCACGTCCACCACGAGCGTGCGCGCCTGCACCTCGCCAGCGCCGCCTCGATGCCGCCGCGCCCCGTGCCGACGTCGTGCACCATCATCGAGTGGGTGACGATGAGGTAGGTGTTGGCGTCGAAGCGCGCCAGCAGCTTGCCGGCGTGGTAGTCCAGGTAGGACTCCACCTGGTAGCGCCCGCCCACCGCCGGGTCCTCCTCGCCCCTGGTGGCGCCGCCCGAAGCGCTCGTCGAGCTCGGCGGCACTGCGGTAGGTCGTGGGCCAGCGCCCGCGCCAGCCCCAGCCCCCGCACCGGCCCGACCGAGTGGGAGTAGTAGTCGCCGTCGAAGAAGAAGGGTCGGCCACGATCGCCAGCTCCCTGCAGGTGGCACCAGGCCAGCTGGTCGGCGGTTGTCGAGGCGCCGGTGGCCACCAGCGCCAGGTTGCGCACCCGCTGCGGGTGGGTGACCCCACTCGACGGCCTCGGTGCCCGCCCAGCGAGGCCCCTGATGACCAGGTGGAAGACCTCGATCCCCAGGGCGTCGGCCAGGCGCGCTCGGCCTCGACGGCGTCGCGCGTGGTCAGCCACGGGAAGCGTGACCCCAGGGACGCCCGTCCGGCGCCGTCGACGACGGCCCCGTCGAGCCCCTGGCAGCCGCCCAGGATGTTGGCGGCCACCACGAAGTAGCGCTCGGTGTCGATGGCCCGCCCGGGCCCCACCAGGTCCGACCACCAGCCCTGGCGTCGGGTGCCCTGGGCCCTGCCTCACCGGTGACGTGGGAGTCGCCGGTCAGGGCGTGCAGTACGAGGACCGCGTCGTCGCGCTGCGGGCTGAGCTCCCCCAGGTCTCGAAGGCCAGGACCGTGTTGGGCAGGACCTCCCGGACCCAGGGGCAGGTCCCTCGATCTCCAGGAACCGGCGATGCCCCGGCTCGTCGCCGGGCCGCCAGGCGCCCGTGGGGAGCCGGCCATGCGGTCCACCAGCTTGGAGGAGGCCGTCCCGACGCCGTAGGCGGCCGGCTCGGTCTCGGCGCTGCCACTGGAGACGGGGTAGAAGGAGGACGTGGTCGCACTCATGACAGACCGCCTCAGGCCCCGGCCGCCGCGCTCGGCTCGCCCGCCCCGACGGCCCGGGCCGCCGCCAGGCCGCGCTCGAGGTCGGCCAGGATGTCGTCGATGTGCCTGATCCCCACGCTCAGGCGCACGGTCCCGGCGGTGATCCCGGCCGCGGCCAGGCCGGCGTCGTCGAGCTGGGAGTGCGTGGTGGTGGCCGGGTGGATCGCCAGGGAGCGCACGTCCCCGATGTTGGCCAGGTTGGAGAACAGACTCAGGGCGTCGATGAAGGCCGCCCCCGCCTCGCGCCCGCCGGCCAGGTCGAAGGTGAGGATCGAGCCCGCCCCGCGCGGACAGTACTTGCGGTGCCGCTCGTAGTAGGGGCTGGAGGTCAGCCCCGAGTAGCGCACCGAGGCGACGTCGTCGCGCCCCTCCAGCCAGGTGGCCACCGCCAGGGCGTTGTCCACGTGCCGCCCATGCGCAGCGAGAGCGTCTCGATGCCCTGGGCGATGAGGAAGGCCGAGTGCGGTGCCAGCGCGAAGCCGAGGTCGCGCTGGCCCTCGGCGCGCGCCTTGAGGATGAAGGCCAGGTTCGCGCCCAGTGGCTGCCCACGCCCAGGTCCCCGGCGTAGACCAGGCCGTGGTAGGACCCGTCGGGCGTTGAAGCCCGGGAAGCGCTCGGGCTGGGCCGCGAAGTCGAAGCTGCCGGAGTCCACGATCACGCCCGCCACGGAGGAGCCGTGCCCGCCCAGGAACTTCGTCGCCGAGGCCACCACGATGTCGGCGCCCCACTCGAAGGGGCGGGTCAGAAGGTGAGGCCACCGTGTTGTCCACGACCAGCGGGATGCCCAGTTCGTGCGCGGCCGCCGCAGATCGCCTCGATGTCCAGGATGTCGCCGCGCGGGTTGGGGATCGACTCCCGAAGAAGGCGACGGTGCGCTCATCGGCCAGCGCCGCCCAGGCGGCCGGGTCGCCGGTGTCGTCCACGAAGCGCGTCTCGATGCCCAGGCGCGGCAGGGTGTGGGTGAGCAGGTTCGTGGTGCCGCTGCACAGGGAGGGTGAGGCCACGATGTTGTCCCCGGCCCCGCCCAGCGTCAGGAGGGCCAGGGTCGTGGCCGCCTGCCCCGACGACGTCAGCAGCGCCCCGACGCCGCCCTCCAGCGCCGCGATCCGCTGCTCGACGATGTCATTGGTGGGGCTGTTCAGGCGCGTGTAGATCGGGCCGAGGTCGCTCAGGGCGAAGCGGGCGGCCGCCTGCTCGGCTGACTCGAAGACGTAGGAGGAAGTCTGGTAGATCGGGATGGCCCGGGCGGGCGGGCTCGGTCAGGGGTCGTGCCCAGCCTGGACCCTGCTTTGGTCTCGAAGCGCCAGCCCGCCGGGCTGGTGGGTGAGGGATCGGTTCCCGCGCTCTGGGGGCGGCCTCGGGGCGGGTGCTGGTCGGTCATGCGAGGGCCCTTGGTGATTCCCAGTGACCGGCGGCGATGTCAGCGTCACGAGTGGCGCCTGCCTCGCGTCGGCGGTTGCGGCGCGGCTGGTGGCGGCTGCCCGGGGTCCGCTGGGGCCGGCGTCGGAGCCGGCCCGGCAGCAGGAGGGGGCGAGTCGTGGTGTTGAGTCGTCCGCCGTCACCGTGCTGCAACTTCTGCGATGGTGCGGGTGAGGGCGGGACGCGCACGTGGGCCGACGGCGGCGTGCGCGTCAGCTGCGCATTCGCCCCGTGGTGGGGGTGTCCGCCGAAGGGCCCTCAGGACGACGGAACATGCTCCGACTTTAGCGGTTTCTCCGCAGGTGGTCCAAACGGGCGTCCGCCATGCGGCTGCGGTGAGGGCTCGGCGCGGGCATGGCGTCGGTCCGGCGCTTTGCGACGCCCCCTGACGCGGGAGGTGACGGCGCGGTCGACCGCCTTTCCCAAGCGACGATCCGGCCGATTAAACCCCATACTGACCTGCACAAACGGTCATTTGTGCCGGATGCCATATCGGTCACAGACATATGACGTCGGCCGCAAGCCCCGTCAATGCAGGCACAACCCGCTAACTACAGCAACGTAAGTTACGATTGTGAATAGTGTGAATTCTGTTTTCAGATGGGACCAAAGCGACTAGTGTGGCTTTGTCGCATCCGGGCTGACGCTGCCTGCCGTCTTCGTCCCCTGATCCGCTCCGCGCCCCCTGATTCCGCGGAACGGATCCCGACGGCGGGCCGGCGTCGGTCCCCGGGTGAGGCGTCATCCTCACGTTCAGCCCCATCACGACGGAGAACCCCTGTGAGCCCGATCCCCTCAAGACGGCACGGACACGGTGTCGTCGCCACCGCAGTGGTGGCCCTGGCATGCACCCTGGCGCCGTCGGTGCTGGCTGACCCTGTGGACCAGAGCGACATTGATCGCTCCAAGGCCTCCGAGCGCTCGACCTCCACCTCCATCGCCTCCTGGAGGCCCGGCTCGCCCAGGAGAGCAGCAACCTGGAGGAGGCCCAGATCAAGGCTCAGTCCGCCAATGAGGACTACCTGGCCGCCGTCGACGAGCTCAACAAGGCCACCAAGGACGCCCAGACCGCCCAGGCCAATGCCGACTCCGCCGCCTCCAGCACTACGTCGGCCCGCTCCGACCTCGGCTCGATCGTCGTGCAGACCTATCAGGAGAGCGGCAACCTGCTCGACCCGCTCACCCTGTACCCTGACCAGCGAGTCGCTGGCGGACCTGGGCCGACGCCGACGTCGCCCCTGACCCGGGCCGGGAGAAGAACAACGCCAAGGTCCAGAACGTCGAGGCCCTCGAGGCGGTGGCCACGAGCATGCAGACCATCGCCGACCAGAAGGTCAAGGCCAAGGAGGCCGCTAAGACCTCCGCCGAGACCGCCAAGACCGACGCCGAGACCGCCGCCAACGAGGCCCAGAGCGCTGTCACCACCACCCGCACCAACCGCCAGAACCTCATCACCCAGCCGGCTGCGCAGCGCAACACCACTGTCGATCTGGAGACGAAGTACCAGAACCAGGTCGAGGCTGAGCGTGCAAGGCTCCGCGAGGAGGCCGCCGCCCAGGTCTGCAGCCAAGGCGGCCTCGGAGAAGGCCGCCGCCGACCTCGCCCAGAAGCAGGCTGAGCAGGCCGCCGCCCAGCCCTCAGGAGTCGGCCCCTGCTCCCCAGGAGCAGGCGAGCTGGCCCAGTCCGGGCCAGCAGTCCTCGGCCCAGGAACCCGCCACCACCTCCCAGCCGGAGCCCGAGGCGGCCGAAGAGGAGGCCGCGCCCGCACCCGCGCCTGCACCCGCTCCGGCCCCGGAGCCTGCGCCCGCGCCGTCGCGTTCCGGCAGCGCCGCCCACCGCCATCAACGCGGCCATGGGCTACCTCGGCACCCCCTACGTGGGCTGGGAGTCGGCCGCGGGCCTGACTGTCCCGGGCTGACGATGGTCTCCTACGCGGCCGCCGGCGTGGAGCTCACGCACTCCTCACGCGTGCAGTACGGGGAGGGCTCCCTGGTCCCGCTCGACGCCGCCCAGCCCGGGGACCTCGTCTTCTGGTCCTCTGACGGCAGCCAGTCCGGCATCTACCACGTGGCCATCTACCTGGGCGACGACACGATGATCGAGGCGCCGACCTCGGCATGACCGTGCGCGTCACCCCATGCGCTACCCGGCATCATGCCCTCACGCGGTGCGCCCTCATGAAGCAGGGGCGGGGCGGAGCGCGATGACGCCCCGCCCCGCCCCCGTGCGGTTGGTGCGCGTCAGCGGCTCTCGCGGGCGACGCGGTCGGCCTCGCGCTGGAAGGACTGACGGATCTCCTCCTCGGCCTCCTCGCGGCCCACCCAGTGGGCGCCCTCGACGGACTCTGCCGGGCTCGAGGTCCTTGTAGACCTCGAAGAAGTGCTGAATCTCCAGGCGGTGGAACTCCGAGACGTCCTCGATGTCGGTACGCCAGGAGGCGCGCTGGTCGGCACTGGGCACGCACAGGACCTTGTCGTCGCCGCCCTTCTCATCGCGCATGCGGAACATGCCCAGCGCGCGGCAGCGATGACGCAGCCGGGAAGGTCGGCTCCTCCAGCAGGACCAGCGCGTCCAGAGGGTCGCCGTCCTCGCCCGAGAGTCCCGTCGATGTAGCCGTAGTCGTCGGGGTAGCGCGTCGAGGTGAAGAGCATGCGGTCCAGGCGGATTCGGCCGGTCTCGTGGTCGATCTCGTACTTGCTGCGGTTGCCCTTGGGGATCTCAATCGTGACGTCGAACTCCACGGGGAGCCTCCTTCGCTCGTGTCTTCAGCTCGTTGGGCGCTGGAGCGGCGCCTGGTGGTCGGCGTCGATCCGGCGGGGCGGGTATTGATGGCACTAGTGTGGCGCACGACAGCGCCTGAGGCCGGTAAACGCGTACTCTGCACGTCGGTGCACGGGTGGCAGTAACCTCCTGGGCGCCCCACCCACTTGATATACAGGCCATCCCAGCCTGTCCACAACCCAGTCCGGAGGACGTATGCGCAAGGTCCAGACCGCTGCCCTGACGGCGGCGAGCCTGCTGGTTTTCTGCGGCTACTACAGCCTGGGCGATGCCTCGACCTGTTGCCCGGCCTGGTGACGGTCGCCTACGCCGACGTCGCCCCCGGCCCTTCCCTGACGCCGGCCGCCCCCAGCGCCAAGACCACCGCCCCTCCGGCCTGGACCAGGGGCCCCACGCCCTCCAAGGCTGCCCTGAACGCTACATCCAGGGCGTGGTCTCCGACGCCGCCCTGACCGGGGGAACGTGACGGCCTCCGTCGTCGATATCGCCACCGGCGAGGAGCTGCTGGACCGCTCGGCCGCCTCCGGGGTGACGCCGGCCTCCACCAACAAGGTGCTCACCGCCTGGGCCGCCCTGTCCTCCATGGGGCCGGGCCACACTCCAGACCAAGGCCGTCCTGAGGGCAGACCCTGACCCTCGTGGGCGGCGGTGACGTGCTGCTGGCCGAGAACGAAGGCGACCCTGAACGCCACGGCCGGCCACGCGGGCCTGGGCGACCTCGCCCGAGCCACCGCCGAGAAGCTCAAGTCGCAGGGGGTGACGTCGGTCTCCCTGCGCCTGACGACACTTCTGTTCACCGGCCCCCAGTGGAACGAGAAGTGGGAGGCCGGCAACGAGCAGTACGTGGCAAGATCCAGCCGATCATGGTGAATGTCTCGGCCACCCAGAACCAGGGCTACCCGGATGACCCGGCCATGGAGGCCGCCCAGGCCTCGCCAGCACCTGAGCGAGGCCGGCATCACGGTCGACGGCGAGCCGACGCGCGCGGCAGCCTCCGGCAAACGCCCGGGAGGTGGCCCTCGGTCTCCTCCGCCCCGCTGTCCGACATCCTCCGTGTCGCTCAAGACCTCCGACAACACGATGACCGAGGTCGAGGGCGGCTCGTGGCCGCCCACGCCAAGGAGACCACCGACTTCGCCGGAGCCTCCAGGCCGTGCTCGCCCAGCTGAGCAAGGACGGCTTCGACACCTCCGGGGTGACGCTCCTGGACTCCTCCGGGCTGGCCAAGGGCAACAAGGTCCCCGCCAGGCTCCTGACCCAGATCATGACCAAGGCCGCCGGAGGCGAGGGCGGCTCGGCCGGGCGCACCCTCATCGCCGACCTGCCCGTCGGCGCCCTGGACGGCACCCCTGGGCAAGCGTCTGCATGACACCGCCGCAGCCGGGACGGTGCGCGCCAAGACCGGCTCACTGGAGCAGACCGCCTCCCTGGCGGGGGTCGTCACCACCGCCGACGGGCGCCAGCTTGCCTTCGCGGTCCTGGCCAATAATATCCCCGCCGGCACCAGCGCGACGGTCGCAGCCGCGATCGACAACCACTTCGTGGCGCCCCTGGCCTCGTGCGGATGCTCGTAGGGGCGCGGCGGCGTGTTCGGCGCAGCGGCGACAGGCAGGGGCTCAGGCAGCCCGGTGAACTCGGCGAGAAAGGTGTCACGGTGACGACCCAGGGCACAGCGGCGGGACTCGTCGACTGGCGGACGGTGGAGCGCCTGACCGCGCCTCATCCCTGGCGGGCCCCAGCGCCTCGCGCTCAGCGCGCGCCAGCTCGGTGGCGGTGCTGCGTCGCCCGCCCAGGAGGCACCGGCCTGGGTCGCCAGGATCACCGGACTGAACCGGGCGGCCCAGCAGGTCGCCGAGACCACGCGGGTCAGCGTCGTCGACCGGCCGGGCTCGTGCGCGCCTCCAGTCGGGCACTGCGCGGCCTCATGGAGCAGGTGCCCGCCCCGCCGGCCCTCGGAGGCGATCCAGCTCGTCGGCGCCGCCGAGGTTGCCGGGGCGATGAGCCTGCTGGCCACCCGGCTCCTGGGGCAGGTGGTGCCCGCGGCCCCGAGCGGAACCCGCGGTCATGGGGCCGGTAGCGCAGGCCCCGCTCGCCCTGCCGGCGAGAAGGACTGCGCGGGGGACGACGTCGTGACGCCCGGCACTGGCCCGGCCTCGCGAGGCGACCACGGACGCAGGTGGGAGGGTGTGGCCCCGCCGCACCTGCTGCTCGTGGCCCCCAACGTGCTGGCGGTACGCCGCCAGATGGACCTGGACATGCTCGACCTCCCCGCCTGGGTCTGCCTGCACGAGATGACCCACGCCGTCCAGCTGGCCGCCGCGCCCTGGCTTGGCCCCTACCCGTCGGACCCATGCGCATGGTGATCGGCGCCGTCGTCGAGGCCGCCTATGGCGGTGCCGACGGTGCCCGGAAGCGCCGGCGGCGGGAGCCAACAGGAGCTGGGGAGTCGGCCGCGGCGGGGCCGGGCAGAGCGCCTTGCGGCGCGCGCCGGCCGAGGGCGGTGCTCGAAGGGCTGATGAATGTCACGGATCGCGCCGAGGTCGCCTCCCGGCGGCCGCGCTGACCTTCCTGGAAGGGCACGCCGAGGTGGTCCTCGATGACGTGCACCCCAACCGGATGCCCTCGGTCCACCGGCTCCGGGCCGTGCCTCGCGCAGCCGCGCGGCCGACGGCGGCATCGGTCCCCGGTCCCGGACTGGGCCTGCCCTCACTGCACCGGCTCATGGGGCTGGAGGCCAAGGAGGCCCAGTACGCCGACGGCGCCGCATTCGTGCGCAGCGTCGTGACCCGCATCGGGCATGAGGGGCTCAACGCCGTGGGGCCGATCCCGAGCTGCTGCCCACGCCGGCTGAGCTCGCCCGCCCCGACGTGTGGGTGCGTCGCGTCAGCTGACGTGTCAGGCCGGGGCCCGTTGTGGCAGGCTTGTGGCGTCGGCGCGGACCGGTGGCCTCCCCGGCCCCGGTGAGCCCCGCGCAGCCATGACGACACATGAGGAAGGCAGGGCGATGGACGCCACGGACATGGGATCGGACCTCAGCAGGTTCTCATCACCGAGGAGCAGATCGGGCAGCGCCTCGATGAGATGGCCGCGCAGATCGACGCGGACTACGCGGGCCGTGACCCTCTGCTCGTCGGCGTGCTCAAGGGAGCCGTCTACGTCATGGCGGACTTGTCTCGCCGGCTGCACATGAGCGCCCCTGATGGACTGGATGGCGGTGTCCTCCCACGGCTCGGGAACCAAGTCCTCCGGCGTCGTGCGCATCCTCAGCGACCTGGACACCGACGTCACCGACCGGCACATCCTCATCGTTGAGGACGTCATCGACCCGGGCTGACCCTGTCCTGGCTGGTGGGCAACCTGTCCTCGAGCGGCGCGGCCTCAGTGGAGATCGCCACGCTGCTGCGCAAGCCCGACGCCGCCAAGGTCGAGGTGGACGTCGGCACGTCGGCTTCGATATTCCTACGGAGTTCGTCGTCGGCTACGGGCTGACTACGCCGAGCGGTACCGCAACCCGCCGTTCATCGGTACGCTGCGCCCTGAGGTCTACGGGGGCTGACTGACCCAGGTCAACCTGTGACGCAACCTGAGGGGCAGACGGAAAAATAACGGGATGTGGCCTCTGAGGGCCGTCGTCGGGCGGCGGTCAAGGGCCCCAGAACTGCGACGTACCCCCTTTCTAAGGTGGTCGGAGTCGCGTACGTTACGTTAAGATAACAAGTGTAGGTCGCCGGTGGATGCCCTCTCCCGGCGGGTGACGTGGAAGGACTGTTGGAACAGTGAAGAAGACTGTGCGTCGACGCGCCCCGAGGCTGGTCGGCCTCGCCGGCGCGGTGGTGCTGTCGTCCTCGCTGAGCTTTCCCGTGATGGCTCCGGTGGCGGCCGAGCCGACCTCCGGCGGCACATTTAATACGGTCGCTGAGATGGCGCAGGCCAGCGGGGCTTCCGGCACCCTGACCACCCTCGGTGACGAGGCGCCCGGCGATGGCGGTGGCCTGACCTACGACGTGCAGAGCACGAGTCCCGAGGGCGCGCTGGGCGCCGTCTCGGTCATGCTGGCCGATGGTCAGTGGGCCGTGCCGCAGGGGCTCGCCGCTTCCCCGAGTGCCGCCGCGGACGGTACTGCCGCTAACGACGTCGTGGCTCGGACCCAGTCCTTCGTCAACGCCGGAGGCTCCCTGATGTCGGACGCGTCGCGGCCCACGCCGCTGTCGGGCGCGAACGTGCGTGCCAGCGGCTCAGCCCCGTACGCGATCACCTCCTCAGCCTTGGTGGGCATGGTCCTCTCCGGCTGGGACTACTCGCACACCACGTATGCGGCGGACCAGAACACTCAGGTCGGCTATCGAGCCGACGTCGGCCAGGACCTTTCCGGAAGCTGGAAGCCGGACGACCTGGCCGGCTGGTTCCACTCTCAGGGGCGTCTGTGGCTGAACACGGACGGCTCGATCAGCCCCGGGGACATCGTCTTCTTCTCCAACCCCTTGCCCGGGGGACAGGGCGAGTCCGGCTCGGCTCCCTCCCAGTCCACGGTGTTCGGGAACGTCTACGACGTCGGCATCCACGTCGGCAACAACCAGGTGGTGCGGGCCTCGACGGGTACCGCCCAGGCGCAGACCCTGGACGCGCAGACGATGGCCGAGGTGGCTCTGGTGGCGCGTCCGCAGTGGTCCGCCCCCGCTGGTGGTGCGCCCGCCCCGGCGGATCAGCAGCGCGCCGGCGCTAGTGGCGGCAGTGCGGGTGCCGGGGGCGGCGCCGCGACACCGGCCCCGGAGGCCTCGGCATCGGCCTCATCCCAGGCGAAGCCTCAGCAGGGCCCGACTGCGGGGGCCCCGTCCTCCAACGGCGGCTCAGTGCCGGACGGCGCGAGCGCCGGCTCGCAGTCCTCGAGCAGCGCTGGGAGCAGCGACCACAACGAGGTCGTGGTGGTGCTGGCAGCAGCCAGGACGCGAAGGGCGCACGAGCGCCGCTGAGCGGCCTTCGGCCCAGAGTGTCCGGGAGCGGTGGCTGCCGGTGACGGGCGTGGCGATCGGCGTGCTGTCCGTGGCCGCGATCCTGCTGTCCGCCGGCCTCATCGTCCTCGCCTGCGCCGCGCCTGAAACGGGGCGCGGCGCGGGCGAGGCTTGCTGGGCTGTCGGCCCGGCCGCATGGTCGCATGACTGCCTGCCCGCTCGTGGGCGGGTGGCGAATGGCGAGTGGGCGGCTGCCGAGTTTCTCGGGGCCGGCCGCTTTTGTGTGCGTCTGCTTGGTCGGCTCCTGCGGTAGAGGTGTTTCGGCTGCGTGACGTTTCCTGGAATCGCGCGAGCTCACCTGACACGAATCCACCTGGGGTGGAGACCTTGGTTGCCGTCGAGGAGGACGGCGCCCATGGTGGCGGGGTGGTTCGAGTCGGCTCGGAGGGCCTGTTCAAGAGGCTGACGGTCGGACTGGCCGTATTCCAGCGCTGTTGGCAACCACCACACGGCAAACTCCGTAAATAGGCGCTTCTGGTGCTGGGTGCTTTTTGACTGATGGCCGGTATATCTACTCCAAACCACCAAAAAGGTCTTAATGCACCTTCTGGTGCTTGGTGCTTTCTGGGGCGCTAAAAGAGAAACGGAACTGCGGGCTAGTACTGTCTTAATGCGCCTTCTGGTGCAAGGTGCATTCTGACCCACACAGCCGTGAGTGGTACGGCAGCGACGACATGTCTTAATGCACCTTCTGGTGCTGGGTGCTTTCCGACATGTCTGTGCCTGCGGTCGACCAAACGGTCGGTAGCGTCTTAATGCGCCTTCTGGTGCTGGGTGCTTTCTGGACAAAAGCAGCTCTTTGGCCTCTGTTGATCTCAGGAGAGTCTTAATGCACCTTCTGGTGCTGGGTGCTTTCTGACGTATCATAGGTATCGCCTGCACCGCATTTTGTGGATGTCTTAATGCACCTTCTGGTGCTGGGTGCTTTCTGACATGGTCACTCTGATGGCACGCAGATTAAGCGGTTCCTGTCTTAATGCACCTTCTGGTGCTGGGTGCTTTCTGACCTCAGGACGGACTGGTCACAAGGTTGAGGACAGTGTCTTAATGCACCTTCTGGTGCTGGGTGCTTTCGACCGTCAACAGCGTAGCCCGCTGGTATGAAGGCGACTCCGAGTCTTAATGCACCTTCTGGTGCGAGGTAGCTCTGACTCATCATGTTTTTCTGCATGCGCCACGGCGGCCATTGGGATCTTAATGCACCTTCTGGTGCTGGGTGCTTTCTGACATATGGTACGCCGCACGTGACGAAGATATGAGGATATTCGTCTTAATGCACCTTCTGGTGCTGGTGCTCTGACATGCGGAGAAGAGAGGATCGCCGAGGCGGTCCGCGAGTCTTAATGCACCTTCTGGTGCTGGATGCTTTCTGACAGCTTTTTAGCTCAGAGGCTCGTCTCAAAGAGCGTCTTAATGCACCTTCTGGTGCTGGGTGCTTTCTGACCAGTCACGTTCTCCCTCAACCACGGCCAGCCTCGTGATGTCTTAATGCACTTCTGGTGCTGGGGGCTTTCTGACGATCATGGCTCTGTCAGCTAGCGAGATGCGTAAGATGTCTCAATGCACCTTCTGGTGCTGGGGGCTTTCTGACGATCATGGCTCTGTCGGCCAGCGAGATGCGTAAGATGTCTTAATGCACCTTCTGGTGCTGGGTGCTTTCTGACTTGAGGAGTACGCTTCTGGGCGCGACAGAACTGAGTCTTAATGCACCTTCTGGTGCTGGGTGCTTTCGACCCCTGCTCAGGGAGCGGCGTCGTTGCGCCACTTCCAGGGGCTGGAGCGCCACCGGCTCCGCAGACACCCCGCGGGGCCGGACGTCAGCGCCCCTATTTAACCACTTTTCGGCGTCCTGACGCCAAGCGCCACCGACGGCACCTGGAGCGCCTTCAGCCACCAGCTTCCGACGACGTCAAGCCAAAAGGTCGACGTTCCGACCTGTGACCGCGACCACAACCTACTGCGGTGGAGATGGAGCCGGGCCCTGGACTCGACGTTAGAGCGTTTCCCACGCCGAGCCACCCGGCCGCCGACCCTTGTCAACGAGCAGCCAGATCCCACCGCCGATGAGGAGTGACCCGAAAAGGCCGAAGCCAGAATCAGCCCCATCCTGCGTCCCAGCCACCGATGTGCTGGTGGCGGACCGCGATACCCTTGGCGGCCTCCCAGTTGGACCAGATCTCTAGGAACACGCTCAGCGGCAGGCCGATGAAGGTCAGAACCGCCAAGGCGATCTCCATGACCCGTGTGGAGCGGGCGCGCTCCTCCTCGGCCTTCTGGTCGGCGCGGCCGATACGCATCAGCACGTTCTCGCGGAGCCTGTGCGCCTGATCTCTGGCCTCCTCAACCAGTAGAGGAATCCGGTAAGTGTCCAGCAGGTAGGTCAGGAAGGCGTCGAGCTGCCTGTCGGCGTCGGTCATCATGGTCCACTGCTCGGAGATGACGAACCCGGACCGCCTCCGAGTCGAGCTCGATGACACGATCCACCTCATCCGCAGCACGCGGCTGAACGTCGGCCAGACGAGCCATGAGTGAGGAGGCCCGGAAGCGCTGAAGCAGCATGAGCAGAATCGCCTCAATGAAACGCCCCTCAACCTGGGCCAACGGGAAGAACCCTCCCTGCTGAACCTGACAGAAGGAGCACCCATGGGACCCTGCTGTAGGCTACCCAAGTCTGCGACAGCCGGTGGAGCTGCTGAGCACGCCGCTCGAAGAGCCCATCCTGGAAGGTCTCGTCGGTGTGTCGAGGAAGATGCCCCACCGCCACGAACTGACGATGATGCGTTCCCTCGTCATGCCCGATCCGGAATCCGTGACGGACTGCCTGAGCCCCCGGAGCTGCCTGCCCGCAGCCCTCTCCTGCTCAGTGCGCACATCAGAGTCGTCCAGCTCGAAGCCCTCTCCCGCTCCGAGGCGACGACGTCGTACGGTACGTAGGTGATGGTGTAGTCGATATCCTCGCGACCGTTCACGTCAGTGGCGCGAAGCCGTGGCCGACCTCGTCCGGGTCGTGTCCGGACAGGAGAGAGAGGACTCGACTCACCTGCAGACGAGTTCCTTCCTCCTTCGGTTCCCTGTGAGGTTACGGACCCAGGAGAACGCCTGAGGGCTCGACGGGTCACGCAGAACCAGGTGCATAGCGATAAGCACCTTCGTTACCGTCTCCCGGGCTGGGAGGCTGTCGCAGGAGCCTGCCGAGGAGCCGGAGGGGCCGCTCACGGTCTCGACTCTGAGAACGTCCCACGCGAAGGCCCGGAAAGGCGCGGTGCCGTGGCTGTTCCGGTTCTGCTCACTGACGAATACGGGTGAGAGCTCCTCGTAGACGTAGTGGCTGCGGTACTCAGCGGAAAGCATCCGTTTTCTCACCGGCTCGCGCAACCGGCGAGATGCCCCGTCGAAAACGGTCCGGCCCACTCCTCCGGTGACCGGCACCGGTCCTGAGGCGAAGAGAGGTTGCCACTGCTCCCACCGTCCGGGCAGTTCCCACGGTACGACGACGATGACGCGCAAGGCGTTGTCATCCTCGGCATCGATCTCTATGAGTTCCGTCGGCGTGCGCTTATCGATCTGATTCATTGATGTGGTCTCTATTCTGTCCAGATAATGAGGCTCATGAATCGCGTGTACCAGTCCGATTCAGTTGAAACACCTAAAGCTACGGCTGCATCCTCAAGGGAATCGATAGTGCACTGAAGGACGTCCTGGTAAGAATGCAGTTGAGGTGTCGTAATTGCGAAGTCGTTCAGTGTATCCTGGGTTGCTACAGATGTTGGGTTATTTCCGTGTGTAACCACTAGTCGGTTACGAATTTCGGCTAATATTCGCAGATAATCGCCTCAGGTAAGTCTTTGAGTTTGCGAGATCTCGGGGGCGTTTCCCCAGGCTTTAATCGACTAATTAGTTTAAAATTTGAGCCTTCATGAAAGAGTGTCGTCCCTGCTGGTCTGGGGTTGAACTTAACTGCTTCGGCTGCAATCACAACAAGCCTGGGGTCGATATTTCCTTCTCCGATTTGATCGATAATGAAACTTATTGCACGCAGGATCGATATCAAAGTGCCAGCATGGTAGTCCGCACAGTCCTCCGATAACGGTTCTTTGACTGCGGTTTGATACTCCTCCTTCAAACGATCGCATTCTTCAGCTCGTTTGATAAGTTCCTGATCGCCTGCTCGTAATACCCGGGCCGCGCTTATTAGGTTGAAGTTGCGCAGACTGGCTGATGCCGCGTCTCGCAGAGCGCCTTTCGCGTCGCTATGGAGGGCGATTCGGTGAAACTGGGTTTGAGTCTGACCGTCGTCGATATCAAAGTAGGTGGTGATAAACAACGGACTAGCATGTTCTGCGCACCATTGTTGCGCGGCTTTCAGTGCTCCGTATATAGCCGGCTTCTGTCCGGTCCCAACGATTACCACTGCGGCTGGGGATGTAACGTTGAGCGCCTTCTTGACTATATTTTCTGCGCTATCTAGGACTTCTGGTGTGCAGGAGTATTCGTCAGAACTAGACCCTTCGTACTTGAGTTCGAAAGTTGATGGCGTGCTCTCACCCAAACCGAGAGCCCTATTTGTTGACTTTGCCGCTTCGTTGCTGTTGATTGCTAGTTGCTTGGATTTTTCTGCTTTGGAGTGTAAGGCGACGAAGGTTGCCCTTGGCTCGGGGGAGTTCTTTAGTCGTCCTGGAATGGCTGCCAGTATGTCTTTCTTGGGCGGGATTTTGAGAACTCGTTCGGGGATATAGTCACCTCGAGATGAGAATCCGCACCCAAATATATATAATATAGAGCAATCATTTGGCCTGGAAAGCCAGTCTGGGAACTCTCCAGGCAGTTCTGCGATCGCATTTACCGCAATGAAATCATTGAAGTCTAGAGTTTCCCCGCCATGTACTGTTTTCTTTCCAATCTCATTGAGATTTCCTTGGAGGGACAAACCAATCTGCTGACTTTGGGCACTTTTCTCTAAGGTTGTCCTTTAACTGTTTTGCAGCATTGATGGCTTCCCCTAAAGTGGGGGCTTTCTTTTTGTCTCCCTTTGCGAATAAATTATGATGTAAGTTATACTTCAGAGTGTCTTGCTCTTGATAGAGAAGGGTTTCGTAGTGTTTTTCGACCCATGCGCGGAGTGCCAATCCTGCTCCGATGTCGGCGCGCGCCATATCTAGGGCGAACGATTTGAGCTAGCTCGTCCTCCGTGAGTATTTTGTGGGGTGTCGCGAAATTTGTTGGCTATGTTTATGAGAGAGACTTGTGTTGTGCTGTAATTGTGAGGTCGATTTTGTTGTGTTCCGTTTTCCAATCTTTGGCTTCGATAAGATAGCCGAGCGATCTGAGCCAATAAAAGGGTGCCTCTTCGATTTTTTCCTTATTAACGAATATAGCCTTGTTCTCGGTCATTCCCGGAGATGCTGACAACCTCCAGTTGAAACCCTAATCGATCAACTGTTCCCATGATTGATAGTACAGTCATTGTTGCCGCTGATATTCCATTAACTATGACGTCTTCAGTCGAAGGTATATTTCGTAAAGTCTCGTCCAGACTGCTGGTTCGGGTTTCTTCTTGTAAAACCGCCGTCGCTCTATAACTTGGACGTCGAATCTGAGTCCATATTTTTCTTCTATGTTTTTCTTGACTTCCGGGAGATTCATCGCCTTTTCCAGGAGGTGGGCGATGGTGTTGGTCTCGGTTCCTGATACTCCTGATTGGTGCCGTAGAGCAGGATATGGACGTCTTGGAGGGCACTCAAGGGAGGCGAGTGTTAGTGCCAGCGGTGTAGGGCGGTGCGCGTTTGATCTTTCGTCAACACTGAAACTAAGTCGAGAGTGTTGCGGCATCTGATTTTCTGAAGTATCTCTGTTTCGGCGTTCTTCTGGGCGTCAGCCTTTCGGGGCGGGGTATATGAGTGATGTTGATCCCTAAGTCACCATTGCCAACTGGGTGAATGATAGTCGTCATTGCCTTGTTCTTTCCGTTTGCAGACGCCTGGTAAGGTGATGGGTGCCCCGTAAGAGTGTCACATTTGATGCGATCGTGCAGAACTTCTGCAAAGTTGACGATTCACCTATTGTCGTCGCTCGTGTTCAAAAGAGCGGAACGCTAAACCTGCATAACGATCTTTGTCAAGAGCATCTTTTTCTCTGGTCAAACACTCGCCGCGCCAACCGGATGTCTGGTAAGACTATCCCGGGGCCCACAGCCGCGCCACCGTACGAACGGAGTTGACGATGCACCTTGTCATGCTTGAAACCAACGGGAATCAGCGCTTCATCTTCTCCTCGCCGCGGCTGCGGGACAGCGTCGGAGCGTCCTCCCTGCTGACCAAGCTCGAGCAATGGACTGCGCACGAGCTCCCTCACTCACTGGCGCGGCCGCAGCCTGGTGCGCGGCTCGCGTGACCGCCCGACGGCCGGGAACCGCACGAGTCCCAGCGGGTCTCCGCATCCTCCGGCAAGGTCATCTTCCTGGTGGATTCAGCCCAACAGGCCAAGGACGTCATCGGCGCCGTGACGCGCAAGGTCCTCGCCGAGGCTCCGGGCATGGACGTTCCGGCGTCTTCATCCCACCTGCCAGCGCCGTCGAACCCTGCAGTAGTCTGACACCGCCTACGTCACCGAGGAGCGCCTCTGCGATCCACGCGGAAGCAGCCCGCTACGCCCTCCAACGCCCGCCCGCCGAGGCGCGCTTTCTCCCAGCTTCCCTTCCTCGCCCGGGCCAAGGACTCTCCCTGCCCGCCTCCCCGCCGCTGAGTACTCGGGACGAGGCCAGCGACGATCGCCAGGAGGCGCTGTCGCTGACCTCGCGCGTCCGGCGCCACGGGGCCCGCAAGGCCCGCATACATCTTCTGGGGCAAGGCAGGCAAGGCAAAGCAACACGCTTCAAAGCACGAAGAGCTCCTGACCTGGGACCCCACCAGCTGGCGGAGAAGCTGCGCCTGGCCTTCAGCGGCTCCATCACCCCGGCGGACAACCCTGATGAACTCGTGGCGGAGCGAAGCATCGATCGCGCCGAGCCGCCGTACGCCGACTCGGGAACGCCATCCAGTCCGGACCCGGATACCAGCAGCACCGCCAGCCCGGACACCGACTCCGGCGACTACACCTTCCTCGTCCAAGGTCGCCGTCATCCACATTGACGGCAACGGCGTCGGCGGCATCATGAAGGAGCTCAACTCCTCGAAGGATCGTGTCGCCCCAGGCGTGTTCAAAGCCGAGGTCGGCTGCGACCGCGATGACCCCGACGCCCTGCGTCGCTTCCTCCGGGCGGTCAACAGGCATCTGGATGATGCCGTCACACTCGCCTTCGCCGCCGCCTGGGCGCATCGCCGAGCTGTCCTGTGATGACGACGACCCGCCGGGCGTCGTCATACCGCCATTCCGGTCGTCCTCGTGATCCTCGGTGGCGACGACGTCACCGTCATCACCAGCGGCGACTACGCCCTGCCCTTCGCCGCCGCCTCACCTCCGCCACTACGAGGAGGCCACCGGCAACGACCCGATCCTGCGCTACCTCACCCCGCCCAAGGGCAGGACACCGGCCCCATGACCGCCGCTGCCGGCGTCGCCATCGTCAAACGCAACTTTCCTTCCACATCGCCTACGAGATGGCCGAGAAGCTGGTTGGTCGCGCCAAGAAAGTCGGCAAGACGGCGCAGCCGCCGTGCTCAACGCTCGACTACCACGTCCTGTTCGACACCACGGTCCTCGACCCCGACGAGGCCATACGCGGCTACGAGCGCTTCACCACCCGTCCCTTCCGCTTTGCTCAACGACGAGACGCCGTCGACCCCGTGTACCTGCAACGACTGCTCCGGAACCGCCGGCTCCGGCGACGATGAGGACAGCACATCCGCCGACTCGTCGACGAACGGCCTTCGCCACGAGTCCTGGGAGGCGACCTGCCGGCGCGCCGCCCGGTTCAAGGGGTGCCTCGGCAGCACTCGACGAGAGCCGGAACGAGACCGACCTCGAACCGTTCCCACGCTCCCGGGCGAGCGCGCATCCGCGGCCTGCTGTCCGCGGACGTGCGGGAACGAGCCGCTCATCGTGACGACGACGCGACGGACGCTCCGGGCCGCTGAGGTGTCGGACCGCGAGACTCCCGGGTTCCGAGACGCCTGGGGAGAAGGAGGACCGGGAGACTCCGTCGCACCGTCGCGCCCGCGACGAGTGGGAGGTGGCCCGCGAGGAGGTCGGCGACTGGATCGACACCGAGCTCGGCGGCATGGGCGCCGTGTTCTGACCTCCTGGAGCTCTCCGACCCTCCCGCCCTCCTTCTTCCCCAACCTGGGGAGGCCCCCAACACAGCATCGGAGGCCACCGAATGAGCCCTCATCCTCGACCTCCTCCCCGTCGGTCACCTTCCACCCGACTGGGGCGTCACCACTGAACCGGCGTCGCCGGCGGCGTGGACTCCGTCGTCGAGAAGGACGAGCGCGGCCTCGCCGATCGTGCGCGCGACCGTGCTCGCCGGCGTCGTGCGGGAGCAGTCGCTCCTCGCGGCCCAGGCGCTCGACGACGGCTCCGGCCGCTCCCTGGCGCGCCTTCGCCTCCGCCCTGTTCGGCTCCGACCTGGCGCCGCGGCTCGTCACCTTCTCCGACGCCAGGCTCATCGACCCGCCAGCCGACCCCGCCGACCCTCATCCACGAGGTCGTCTCCCCTGTCCATCGACGAGAAGACCGGCACGGCGCGCGAGGACTTCCTGAGACTCTTCGAACGCACCGGCGCCTGCCGGCTGCGCGGCGAGGTCACCCTGTCCGACGTCGACCAGGACGGACGCCCCCTGACCTGGAGCGACGAGCAGCGCGACGCCGCTGAGCTCCTCCTGGCCCTGGCCGGCCTGCTGGTGCGCGCCATCGGCTCCAACCGGGCCGTCGGCGACGGCGTCTGCGACGTCCTCATCCACGCCGACCACAGAGCCCGGCGACACCCGGGCCGTCAAGGACTGGTGCCACACACAGCTGGGCAGGTGGAAGGGGCGCGGCGCCCGCAGCCTCCCGCGGCGGACGTGGCCGCTGCGGCCGCCCCGGTCCTTCAGGCGAGCCCGGCATCCGCGCCGCCGGCGCCTTCCACGAGGCGACCTTTGACGATCGACCTGCGAACCCCGGTGGTCTCCTACCAGGTCCCCATGTCCAACGAGATCCGCTCCCTGGACTTCCTGCGCGGCACCGTCCTGCTGCCCTGGGTGCACCGGCTCATCACGCGCACCGTCGCCCAGGCCCCCGGCGCATCGGAGGCCCTCGTCCAAGAGGTCCGCGACGCCGTCGTCAACGGGGAGCTGCTCGTCTCCGACGGCGTCGTCTCCTACCAGGGGGAGCGCGGGCTGCCGATGCCGCTGGTGTTCTCCAGCCCCAAGGTCGGCCAAGGAGCCGAGAGCCAGGAGCCCAAGACGGCTGAGGGCGAGGGAGACGAGGAGATGCGCGTCTGCAACCGGATGCGCGCCGAGGAGCCCGGGGACGAGGTCCACAAGCCGCTGCGCAACGGATACGTCTTCCCGGCCGCCGGCGCGAAGGGCGCCCCGGCGCTCATCGGGCGGCAGTCCACGGCGCACGACGCCGCCACCGGGGCGGCCAGGGACGGTCAGCTCTACCTGGTGCAGGGCGCTCCCGGCGGGCCTGAGCCTCCAGGCGACGGTGACGGTCTCGACCGGCCTGTACCAGCGGATCGGTGAGCGGCTGAGGCCCTCGCCGGCACCGGGCACCGGGCCCGCCTCGGGCGCGTCGCCTCAGCGGCACCTTCGGGAGACCGAGTGCACCCTCTCGGCCTTCGCACCGGCCCGGCGCCCCAGGTGGTCGGCGCCGAGGACACGACGATCTGGTTCACCTCCGACGTACTGGCCCGCTCATCCCGGCTCGGCCCGGGCGGAGCCTGACCGACCTGCTCGCCGCCTTCGAGCGGGCCGGCGCCCCCATCGAGCCTCGCCGAGGCGGACGGGACGCGTTTCAACGCCGGGGTCAGGCACCGGCGTGTGGACTCCTGGTCCGCGGCGAGCCACCAGCCCCGGGCCACCCAGCATGGCCATCCAGGCCGGCTCGGTCCTCAAGGTGAGAACCACCGCCCCGGAGAAGCTGGCCGCCCTGGCGGCCGTCGGCATCGGGGAGCTGCGGGCGCAGGGGCTTCGGGCGGTTCGTCGTCAGGGCACCCCTGCTGGAGAGGAGACGTTCACACTGAGGGAGCCTTCACGGGGAGGACCTCGCACCGACCGCTGATGGTGCTGCGGCATCGAAGGAGGCTCAGCGATGAGCGTGACCCGCTATGAGCTCACCGTCCACCTGGTGACGGACGCGCCCCTCCACTCGGGAGGCATCGACGAGGTGGTCGACCGCCGGCGCGGAGCCGTCGACCTCGCGACGATGAGTCCACGTCGGCGAGCGATTCCGAGAAACTCGATGACGCCACCGAAGACGGCAAGAAGAAGTCCAAGGCAAGACGGACCACCGTCGCCCGGCGATTCGCGCGCGACGGCCACGGCCATCCGGTCCTCACCGGGCGCTCCGTCAAGGGCGCCCTGCGAGCCGCCTGCCAGCGATTCCTCGAGGATCACGGCAACGCCGTCGGACTGACCAAACGCGATCTGCAGCAGCTGTGGGGCGATGACGGAACCCGCGGGGCCGGTTCGGCGGCGCCGCTGCGGGCCTCGGCGATCACAGTGCACACGGTCGAGCTGCCCACCGAGGGCTATGAGGGGAATGAGGAGCACAAGATCATGCTCCCGACCCGGATGGGCAACGCCATCGACCGGTACTGGGGCTCGGCCGGCGACACCGCGCTGTTCGGAGCACGAGTACCTGCCCGCAGCAAGGAGCTCGCCCCTGACCATCACCGCGGAGGCCGGGCTGCCCGACGACGTCGAGGTGCCCTCAGGGCGATGTCGCCCCGCCCGGGCCGAAGCAGGTCGAGAGCTCTTCGCGCTCATCATCAGGGCCCATCAAGGACGGCAGGGTCGCTTTCGGCGGCCGGCAGAACGCCGGGTGGAGTCGCGCTCAGCGACCGGAGAAGGCCTGGAGGCTCACCAAGGCGGAGCCGGGCAGCCGGGCGGGACTGGAGGAGGGCTCTCCGGCGCCGGCGGCCGCCTCGGTCGACGTCGCCCCCGTGGACTGCGGGGCAGCGGCCGGATGCGGATCGAGATCACCTGGGACAGCCCCACTGATCCTCGTGGTCGAGCCCCAGGATGATGGTCCTGAGGAGGGAGCCGACGCCGGGGCCGCAGACGGATCGCCGGGAGAGGCGGAGGGGCGACTCTGAGGAGACGAAGCCGGCCCGCCCCTGCGCGCCGGCCCGGAGGAGACCGACCCGATCAGTGCTGCCCGGAAGCTCCGTCCGCGCGCGCTGAGGACCCGACGCGCGGATCGCCCGCACCATCCTGCTGGCGAAGAAGGACCCGAGCTACGGTGGCGGACTGGTCGGACGCAGGCGTCCACGAGCAGCTCGCGCAGGATCCGAGCCTGGTGCGGGACCCTGTTCGGGTCGACGACGCACCGTGGCGCGCTGACGGTCCTCCGACACGCTCGCTGCCGAGGACGGCCTGAGCCGTGCAGTCACGCACAACGCCGGAGACCGGTGGACCGGCGGTGTCGCGGACGGTTGCTCTACAGCGAGGAGGTCTACGACTCCACCTGGAACAGCATCGTCCTGAGCTCGACCTCGACCGGCTGCTGACCAACGCGCGGGCGGGCCTGAGGAACCGGGCGGGCAGGAGGACAGTCAGGGCGAGGACCGCAGCCGCGCCGCCTTCTGCCTCCTGGGGCTGGGATGCTCGCCGAGATGGCCTGCAGGGACGCTCCTCGCTGGGAGGCCGCGGCACCCGGGGCATGGGGCAGGTTGAGGTCAAGGCGCATGGCCGTGACCGGCGGAAAGGGCCTGGGGATCGAGAACTGGTCCCTCAAGGCGGAGGACGAGTCGAGCGAGTCGCTTCCTCGGCGGATTCTGAAGGCCTCAGAGACGTGAGACTCCGGGATCGAGAGGAACTGAGAGCCGAGCTGGCTGGGAGGGATGGTCCTCCCTACCTGGTGGGCAGCGGAGAGGCCGCTTGAGGACAAGGAGGGAGCGGGATGCCTGAGAAGACGTGGGAGCCGGAGCCGTTGCGAGGCGGTCTGAAGGACATGCCCGGAGCGGGAGCCGAGCAGCCCGGGGCGCTGAGCTCAACGGGGTTCTGAGCGCGCCGAGGACCTGGGAGGCGAGATGAACGGTGTGGCCTGCACGACCAGCGGCGCCTACTCGGTGAGAAGGGCTGGTGCTTCCGGCCTCACCACCCTGATCGAGCAGGATGGCCAGGCCGGTTCCCGGAGGAGGAGATCGACCTGGACACGGTCTTCGAGCTGCGCCTGTGGCGGGTGATGGGCAAGAAGACTCGACGGCGGCAACGTCGCCGGCGAGGACGGCGTCCTGGCCCACGAGCTGCGGTGGCTCAACGGCAGTGGGGGCCGCTGAGACCGTGGTCGGCGCGTCCACGAAGGTCTCCCGGGAGGCAGCGACTGCTGGGTTCAGGACAACAGCTACCTCCAGCACGGAGAGAGAAAGGCGAGGTCATGGACAGCATCGAGGTCTTCACTGTGGAGGAGACGTACGGAAAGCACCGTATTCGCCGACGAGCTCATGACCGGAAGGTGGGGTTGACATGACCGCGTTCCAACCGTTCCACTCCGCTGTCAACCGGATTCCGGTGCCAAGAGAACAAGCTCAGAAAAAGGTTACTCCTCCGACCTCTTCGAGGATGATGTCGCGCTGCCCATGATCATCTTGCCGCTGAGAGATGGACAGGATCAGTTGACCTGAAAATCACCGTCAAGACACCTCTTGTGTTTGGTGAACAGAGTGCTGAGCCCTCATCGAACCGTGAGGTCAATAAGCAAGGTAGGCCATGCGTCTCTCTTCCTGTTGACGTAAACGGAAAAGCGGTAGTTCCGCCAACAATGATCAAAGGGATGATATCTCGCGCATTTGAGACGCTAACCTGCTCCCGTTTCAGGGTGTTTGCCGGGCATGATGAGCCCCTTACGTACCGCGTCGATCCCGCACAGGCCAATGGCCTCTTCCCGGGTGTCGTATATTATGATGACGAGATCCAGGGGTGGGCGATCGAAGTTCTGAATGGAACCGGAACCAAGAATGAGAGTGCTTTAATGAGAGATTCGGTGCGGGAGGGAGTTGGAAGTGTCTATATTGAAGAGCATTTCGAGTTAAAGCCGAGAAGGGGAAAAAAGTATCCTGATGAAGATCAGGTTTTAGCGGAGTTCAGAGAAGGACTCCGCATGGCCAGTGGACTCGCGCCATTGTGACGAAATGGAGAGGTAAATCGGGACCAGTTACCCTGGTGACTCACCTCTGGAATAAGAGGCGAAAGCAATTTGAGCGTTTCTTTGAGCCGCCAAAGGGTGCTGGGCCTGGCAATGAAATAGAGGTTTATGGCTTTCCGTGCAGGACCGCTCCTCCAGGAAAATATGCTAGAGACCTATATCAGGACAAAAAGTATGAACGATTCTTCTTCAAGGCGCAGAGAACCAAAGATGGTTGGATAACTCGGGGTACTGCGCTGGAACTGCCTTCCGATGTCATCGGCAAATATGCGAATGTGGTTCGTCTCGTATATCGAGATGGGCGAGCAGGAGAAAGGTCGTCATCTACTGAATCGTGCCGCATCCTGTGTTGATCCCGATAAAGTTGGTGAACTGTCAGAGAATGACCTCGTGTATGCGGTTCTCGATCGAAAGGAACTGGAAAGCACGAACGGAGAGGTTGCTCGCAATGTTAAGGTGAAAGCCATACTCCCTACGATGGTAGGGTAGGCGCGCCTATGAATGGTCGCCCACTGAACTAGCGGCGCACTCAGGGTGTGCTTCCTGTTGGCAGCAAGGATCGTGCATCTACGGCAGACAGGGTGTTTGGGTATGTCGTTCCCAGTCCTGAGCGGGTGCCGTCGGAGGTGACGTTGCGTCGCGTGGGCGCATCAGTATAAGTGCGGTGGATTCTTCCGATGCTGTCATCAGCAGGGACCGGAGAGAGCTTCCTCCTCTGCTTTCTCCTAAAGTGTCGTCAGCGCGTCGTTTCCTTACGGACAGTTCGGGGAAGACTCCGCTTACCTCCTCCGGTGGCCCTCTGAGACGTGGTGATTACTTTAGGGAAGGGCAGTACTTGGGTGCTGCATGCTATCCGGTTCATCGGAACCAGTTGGGTAAGAACGAATTTCCTAAGGGTAATCAAGAGGGGCTGGGTTCGAAAGACGGGAGTCTAGTAACGATGCGGTTCGGTTGGCGGTGAAGTCCTGGATTAAGGTGGAAGCGATTTCAGTGCACTCTTCGCTACGAGAATCTTTCTCGAGATGAGCTCGCCGCATTGCTGTGGGTGCTTACTCTGAGAATCTCGTCCCTGAGGAAGAGCGAGATGCTAGTGGAAATAAAGTTGGATACCTGCGCATGGGGCTCGGCAAACCTTACGGTCTAGGCGTTGTTGAGGTTCGCATGGTGGGGAATTCTCTGAAGGCTAAGTCGGGTGTGGATTCATGCGAATAATTATATGTCGCTGAAAGCTGTGACGGACTTGATCGTCAGGATACTTCTTCGGTTGACTTCTCGCTCCCGAAGGAAGACCTCCTGATGAAGGAATCTTGGGTTCGTGCGATGCAACGTTCCGCCTATGGTTATGCGGGTAGAGGTGAAGTTCGTTACATGACTCTAGATGAAAAACAAGGCGAACAACTTGACTGATGCTCGGACTGGTGAGCCAAAGCGAGGAGGGGGCTTTCGCCAAGAGAGCTGTTTGGTGAAGATGCGGGCAGCCTTTGATTGTTCAAGATCCGGATAGAGATGCCAGAAAGAAAAACCACAACGGGGGCCGGCAGCATCGTGGAGGGCGCCAGGCAGGTCATCACGGTAACACTCATCACCACGGCCGGCGGCACTGATGTCGCACAAAGACACGGTCGTCGCCGCCGGCTCACCACACCCCTCGGTACAGCCCAGCGTCGTCGAGCGCGGGCGCGGTCCCGTGGACCTCGCTGCGCGCCAAGCAGGAGTCGCACAGCGGGTAGAGGTGGATGACGTCGTCGGCCTGGTTGATGATCTCGGTGACCTGCCGGCGCACCTCGTCGAGCTCGGCAGGGCTCCAGCCGCAGTTGGAAAACGGACTCCTGCAGCCGGTAGCCCCAACCCTCCAGCGCGGCGGGCCAGACGGGCCCGACGCGTAGAAGTCCAGGGAGAGCCTGCGACGCTTGTCGGTGGAGGCGTGCAGCACCCCGAGCGGGGGCTCGAGCCCGTGGGCCAGCAGGATCGCGTAGGCGTAGGAGAAGGCGGCGTTGGCCAGGTCCTTGGGCGGCGGCTGTGCCCGTCGAAGGCGCCTTGCGGTGGGATCGGTCCGGACAGGCAGCTGAAGTAGACGGTTGAGGCGGCGCCCTCCAACCCCATGAGCTCGTCGACGTCTGCGGCAGGCCGTCGGCGCCGTCGACGATGAGACGGTTCTGGCTGATGTGGACGCGGGCGCCGTCGCGGCCGACGTAGACCACCTGGTCCGGGTCGGGACGGCCCTTGATGTCGTGGCGGGGGTCGACGGGCGGGAAGCTGCGGGAGAAGTCCGTCCCCAGGTAGCAGAAGCCCTCATCGAAGCTGGCCATGGCGGTTTTCTCCTGGTTGAGTCGGAGTCCTCTGGGCGTCAGGAGGAGTCGAGGAGCTCGAGGGCCTCCAGGAGGTCGGATTCATGGGGGCTGCAGATGACGATGTCATCGGCGAGGCGGGCGTAGCCGTAGCCCGCGTCGCCCATGGCCCGGTCGACGTCGGTCAGGGCCAGGTTGGCCAGGAGCGGGGACAGGCAGGAGCCCTGGGCGATGCCGCGGTTGCGGGTGCGCCGCTCGCCCCTGGCGCGCCGATGCCGGGCGATGAGCCGGATGAGGTCGATGGTGCGCGGACAGCCGGCGATGGGGGAGAGGGCGGCCAGGGCGTCCTCGATGCTGAGGCTGGGGAAGTAGTCCTCGATGTCGGTGCGCAGCACGTAGCGGTAGCCGGTGTCTCGCAGCCTGGCGAGGTGGTCGACGGCGTCGTCGGTGCCGATGCCCGTCCGGTAGGCGAAGGAGCAGGGGGACATGGTGAGGTCGGCCCTGTGGGCGATCGCGTTGACGACCGCGCGCTCGACGACCCGGTCCCGGATGGAGGGGATGTGCAGGGTGCGGACCTCCCCGGAGGTGCCCTTGGGGATGCCGAAGCTCAGGAGCGGGTCGGGTTCGTGAGGTTCCTGAGCGCAGGGACTCGGAGAGCTCGGTGAGGAAGTCATCGAGATGCTGGCGGACAAGGGAGAAGATCGGCATGCGGTCTCCCGGCACATGCCGAAATATGCCTTCATGCACCTTCTGGTGCTGGGTGCTTTTCGACCGAGCCTGGGGTGCAGCTGGTGCTGTTCTCGGTGGAGTCTTAATGCACCTTCTGGTGCTGGGTGCTTTCTGACTTGTCAGGAGGGGTGGGACTATGACCACACCAAGTCTTAATGCACCTTCTGGTGCTGGGCGCTTTCTGCCTATCAAGCAGATGACAGCAGGAATCAAGGGTGATATGTCTTAATGCACCTTCTGGTGCTGGGCGCTTTCTGACGAGACAAAGCTAGGAGTGTACTATCCTTCATATTTGTCTTAATGCACCTTGTGGTGCTGGCGCTTTCTGACCCCTGCCTCTGGGAGTGGCGTCGTTGCGCCATTTCCAGGAGCTGGAGCGCCACCGGCTCCGCAAGCACCCCGCGGGACCGGCCAGCACTGCCCCTATTTAACCACCTTTCGGCGTCCTGACGCCAAGCGCCACCGACGCCCCCTCAGGCACCTTCAGCCACCAACTTCCAACGACGTCAAGCCAAAAGGTCGACGTTCTCGCCTGTGACTGCGGGCACATTCTGGTGTGCTGGTGGAGGAGTTGGGCCCGTGCGACATCAGGAGCGTTTCCTCCGCCGATCCGTCTGGCCGCTCAGCTCGTAAAGGAGATGAGGGTGGACTGTAAGTCCCGTCAATAGGCCTCCTGGTGCTGGGTGCTTTCTGACGGCACATATACAACCCCGGTGCTCTAGCGTAAGCCAGTCTTAATGCACCCTTCTGGTGCTGGGTGCTCCTGACCCGCCCAGGTCAAGATGGTTGAGGACGAGATCAGCGGGTCTCAATGCACCTTCTGGTGCTGGGTGCTTTCTGGCGCAGGACGTCACCGAGGAGGAGCTCATCAGGGACGTGTCTTAATGCACCTTCTGGTGCTGGGTGCTTTCGACCCCTGCTTCTGGGAGTGGCGTCGTTGCGCCACTTCCAGGGGCTGGAGCGCCACCGGCTCCGCAAACACCCTGTGGGACCGGCCAGCACCGCCCCAATTTAACCATCCGGCGTACTGACGCCAAGCGTCACCGACGGCACCTGGAGCACCTTCAGCCACCAACCTCCAACGACGTCAGCCAAAAGTGTTGACGTTCCTGCCCGTGACTGTCGACGCATTTGGCTTCCGCTGTTGGTTCGGCAGGACTTAGGGCTCCTGCGGTTGGAGAGCGCGAGGCGACCGGCAGAGAGTGTCTTGATCTGCCTTCTGGTTCTGGGTGCCTCCTTATAGGTGAGGACGTCATGAAGGTCGCGTTCCCGTCTTAATGCACCTTTTGGTGCTGGGTAATTTCTGCCCCTATCTACAAGTGGTGCTGGGTGCTTTCTGACACTGCCATACCACGTTGTACGTGGATGGGCTGCGGGACGTCTTAATGCACCTTCTGGTGCTGGGTGCTTTCTGACCCCCTGCTTCTGGGAGTGGCGTCGTTGCGCCATTTCCAGAGGCTGGAGCGCCACCGGCTCCGCAAGCACCCCGCGGGACCGGCCAGCAGTGCCCCAATTTAACCACCTTTCGGCGTCCTGACGCCAAGCGCCACCGACGCCCCTCGGGCGCCTTCAGCCACCAGCTTCCAACGACGTCAAGCCAAAAGGTCGACGTTCCTGCCTGTGACTGCGGGCACATCCTGGTGGTGGTGGAGGAGTCGGGCCCGTGCGACATCGGGAGCGCTTCCTCCGCCGAGCTGCCTGGCCGCTCAGCTCGTAAAGAGATGAGGGTGGACTGTAAGTCCCGTCAATAGGCCTCCTGGTGCTGGGTGCTTTCTGACCCCTTTTCTCGAATCGCCTTAACGAGGAGAACTTCATGTCTTAATGCACCTTCTGGTGCTGGGTACTTTCTGACCTTCGATTCTGAGACTCTGGATCTGATGGTTGACTGTCTTAATGCACCTTCTGGTGCTGGGTACTTTCTGACAGACGGGCTTCGCCATTGAGTGCGTTGGTCTCGACATATCTTAATGCACCTTCTAGGTTGGGTGCTTTCTGACCTGACGAAGGGGACTTCGACGGGAACCTGTTCGGGTCTTAATGCACCTTGTGGTGCCGGGTGCTTTCTGCCAAGAAACAGACTCCGTACCTTCGATGGCGCTGTCGTCTTAATGTACCTTGTGGTGCTGGGTGCTTTCTGACTTGGGCAATGGGCATTCTAGCTACCACTGAACTGGGTCTTAATGCACCTTCTGGTGATGGGTGCTTTCTGGCCAGCAAAATGAGGTCCAACAAGAAGTATGACTACAGTATTAATGCACCTTCTGGTGCTGGGTGCTTTCTAACTACGCGCCTACACCCAGCGTCGTCGTCAGGGCGAATGTCTTAATGCACCTTCTGGTGGTGGGTGCTTTCTAACCCCTGCCTCTGGGAACGGCGTCGTTGCGCCACTCCCAGGGGGTGGAGCGCCACCGGCTCCGCAAGCAACCCGCGGGACCGGCCAGCACAGCCCCTATTTAACCACCTTTCGGCGTCCTGACGCCAAGCGCCACCGACACCCCCTCACGCACCTTCAGCCACCAACTTCCAACGACGTCAAGCCAAAAGGTCGACGTTCCCGACTGTGACTATCGACACGTCCTGCCTCCTCTGTCGGTCCGTCGGGACTTAGGGGTCCCGCGGCTGGGGAGCGCGAGGCGACCGGCAGAGAGTGTCTCGATGTGTCTTCTGGTGCTGGATGCTTTCTGACCTACAAGAAGCAGCGTCTGGACCGTGACGACATCCTGTCTTAATGCACCTTCTGGTGCTGGGTGCTTTCTGGCCGCAGTTCAAAGAGTTAGAAAACGCGATGGCAAAGGTCTTAATGCACCTTCTGGTGATGGGTGCTTTCTGGTGATGAGGCTGGGAGATTAGTAGAGCGGGCGGCAAAGTCTTAATGCACCTTGTGGTGCTGGTTGCTTTCTGACAACCCCAGCCAGCGCAAGCAGCTCGCCACATGGTCTTAATGCACCTTGTGGTGCTGGGTGCTTTCTGGCTGTTTTACACCATGTGACTCTATGGACCTTGAGTCTTAATGCACCTTCTGGTGCTGGTTGCTTTCTGACGTCGATAGGGGCAAACTCACATCTCCAGATCTCATGTCTTAATGCACCTTGTGGTGCTGGGTGCTTCTGATAGGGAGAAGAAAGAACTATGGTACCTACTACAACGTCTTAATGAACCTTCTGGTGCTGGGTGCTTTCTGATGGCAGTTGACGACTGCGGAGACCCTGTTATGGATATGTCTTAATGCACCTTCTGGTGCTGGGTGCTTTCTGATCCCTGCCTCTGGGAACGGCGTCGTTGCGCCACTTCCGGGGGCTGGAGCGCCACCGGCTCCGCAAGCACCCCGCGGGACCGGCCAGCACCGCCCCTATTTAACCACCTTTCGGCGTCCTGACGGCAAGCGCCACTGACGCCCCCTCAGGCACCTCCAGCCACCAACTTCCAACGACGTCAAGCCAAAAGATCGACGTTCCTAACCGTGACTGCCGACACATTGTGCTTCCGTGGCTCGACCGGCGTGCCGCCGGCTCTCGTCCTCTCCGCCTCCTCCTGGCCCTCGATGCTGAAGAACGTCGATCTCTTGAACTCCCCGTACAGGCCGCCTCCCCTCCGGTAGTGTCGTCGGAAAGATAAGAGATAGACGGCCTTGCGCCGGCCTCCCGTCACCAGCCGGCGCCGCCGTCGGCCTGCCTGCCGCACCCACCACACATCACGCCGCAAAGGAGCCCCGTCGAGTGCCCGCCACCGTATTCGTCCGCTTCGATGCGCCCGGCCCGGTCGAGGCCACCCCCGCCGCCTTCACGCCGCCTGGGGCAGAGTCCTCGACCTCCCCGAAGGAGTCAGCCCCGAGCGCGCGCCCGCCCTGCCCGCCCTCGCCCACCGCCCACCCCACGGCCAGCCCGGCCCCAAGCCCTACTGCCTGGGCGACATGACCCAGACCCCGGACGGCCTCGGCGTCGAGCTGCGATTCCTCGACGACCGCCTCCTGGACACGCTCGACGCCTGGCTCGCCTGGGGCGGAGTCCTGCCCATCGGCGACGGCGGTGAGACCACCACCATGCTCGCCGCCGTCGAGGCCCAGGTCCTCGAACAGGCCGACTGGGAGGACCTCGCCGCCCAGACCGCCTCCACCGCCTGGGACATCCGCCTGCTGACCCCCACCGTCTTCACCTCCCGCAGCCACCACGTCCCCGAGGTCACCGCCGCCTCCCTGGCCACCAGCCTCCACGCGCGCTGGCGCCACTGGTGCCGTCCCTGGCCCCCGAGCTCCCCGAGCGCGAGCGCCTCACCTCCGTCCCTCATCACCCAGGACCGCACCCGCCGCACCGTCGTCGGCCTGGGCATGCCGCGTGCCGACCGCCGCGGACGCCTCTCCAGCCGCCGCATCCCCGCCAGCGTCGGCACCCTGCGCATCAGCGCCCCCGCCGCCGGCTCCCATCACCGCCGTCTTCTCCCAGCTCATGGCCCTGGCCCGCTACACGAGCGTCGGCTCCCACGGCGCCTACGGGATGGGCGTCATCGACGTCGTCGCGGACGCACCATAGGGGCCGCGGACTCACCCCAGGCCGCAGTCCTCGGCCCTCAGGTGCGTCCTCGCGGCCAGGCAGCCTTCAATCGGCCCGCTCGGCCGGATCTTCCCGGCCACGCCCGGCGCGAACGTGAGCAAGCGCAATGGGACCTTTGCCGTGCTATCCGCTAACGTCTGAGGAATCAGCATGTTGAAGGGACCCTACCGCACGATGAAAGATTCTGGGCGCGAGCCCGGCCGCAGGACTCGGGGAAGCCGGGCAAGGCCGGTAAGAACGACCGCAACAAGCGCGACCGCAAGCTCCGCGACACCCTGGGCAACCCGTTCCTGTGGTTGGTGCCCTTCCTCCTGGTCGTCATCCTCGGCTGGGCCGTCTTCTCCTCGATGTTCGGCTACCGCACCATCGACACCTCCGACGGCCTGACGCTCCTGCGGGACAAGCCGGACACGATCAAGTCGATCACCGTCGTCGACGGCAACCAGCGCGTCGAGCTGGACCTCACCACCACCTACGTCCAGCCCAAGAAGAAGGGCATCGAGTCGCGCCCGGTGGGCAAGAAGGTCGAGTTCTCCCTACACCGACGCCCAGGCCGAGCAGGTCGACCGCCTCGTGCAGGCCGCCGCCCCCAAGGAGGGCTTCAACTCCGTGGTGCCCACCACCAGCTGGTGGTCCTCCCTCATCCAGCTGCTCGTCCCCGCCCTGCTGCTGGGCGGCTTCATGTGGTGGATGCTGAGCCGCATGGGCGGCGGGCGCGGCGGCGCCATGGGCTTCGGCCGCTCCAAGGCGAAAGTCGGTTCCAGGAGATGCCCGACGTCACCTTCTGACGACGTCGCCGGCGAGGACGAGGCCGTCGAGGAGCTCGAGGAGATCCGCGAGTTCCTCTCCGAGCCTGAGAAGTTCCGCGCCGTCGGCGCCAAGATCCCCAAGGGCGTCCTCCTCTACGGCCCGCCCGGAACCGGTAAGACTCTCCTGGCCAAGGCCGTCGCCGGCGAGGCCGGCGTGCCCTTCTTCTCCATGGCCGCCTCCGAGTTCGTCGAGATGTTCGTCGGCGTGGGCGCCTCGCGCGTGCGCGACCTGTTCGACCAGGCCAAGGAGAACGCCCCCGCCATCATCTTCGTCGACGAGATCGACGCCGTCGGCCCGCCACCGCGGCTCGGGCACCGGTGGCGGGCACGACGAGCGCGAGCAGACCCTCAACCAGCTCCTCGTCGAGATGGACGGCTTCGACGCCAACACCAACGTCATCCTCATCGCCGCCACCAACCGCCCCGACGTCCTGGATCCGGCCCTCCTGCGCCCGGGCCGCTTCGACCGACAGGTCAGCGTCGAGGCCCCCGACATGGCCGGGCGCGCCGCCATCCTCAAGGTCCACGCCCAGGGCAAGCCCCTCAACGACGACGTCGACCTCGAGCTCGTGGCCAAGCGGACCCCCGGCTTCACCGGCGCGGACCTGGCCAACGTCCTCAACGAGGCCGCCCTGCTCACCGCCCGCTCCAACGCCCACCTCATCGACAACCGGGCCCTGGACGAGGGCCATCGACCGCGTCATCGCCGGCCCGCAGAAGCGCACCCGCGTCATGCGCGACCACGAGAAGCGCGTCACCGCCTACCACGAGGCCGGCCACGCACTGTGCGCCGCCGCCGGCGCCTACTCCGACCCGGTCACCAAGGTGACGATCCTGCCGCGCGGGCGCGCCCTGGGCTACACGCAGGTCATGCCCCAGGACGACAAGTACTCCACCACCCGCAACGAGGCTGCTCGACCAGCTCGTCTCACGCCATGGGCGGGCGGGCCGCCGAGGAGATCATCTTCCGCGACCCCACCACCGGTGCCTCCAACGACATCGAGAAGGCCACCGCCACGGCCCGCAAGATGGTCACCGACTACGGCATGACCAGCGCCGTCGGCGCCGTCAAGCTCGGCACCACCGAGAGTGAGACGGTCCTGGGGCTCAACGCCACCAGCCGCGACTTCTCCGAGCAGGTCGCCGCCACCGTCGACACCGAGGTCCGCAACCTGCTGGACACCGCCCACCGGGAGGCCTGGGAGATCCTCACCCGCAACCGCGCCGTGCTCGACCAGCTGGCCGAGGAGCTCCTCACCCGCGAGACGCTCCTGGAGAAGGACCTGGAGAGGATCTTCGAGGGCGTCATCAAGCAGCCCGAGCGGCCCCTGTGGCGCAGCGACGAGTCGCTGCCCGTCGTCGAGGCCGCCCCGCCCCTGGCGGTGAGTCCCGACGACTCCCACACAGCGACGACTTCTGGGGCTACAACCAGTGAGCCGGCCCGGGCCCCGGCAGGGCCCGGCAGGCGCAGAGACAGAGACAGAGGCTGACCATGAGCTATGACGCAGAGGGTGTGCGCCGCGCGGTGCACGACCTGCTCGTCGCCATCGGGGAGGACCCCGAGCGTGACGGGCTGCGTGACACCCCCGAGCGCATGGCGCGCGCCTACGCGGAGATGTTCGCTGGCCTCGACCAGGACCCGGCCGAGCACGTCGAGCGGGTCTTCGACGTCGGGCACGAGGAGATGGTCCTCGTGCGCGACATCCCCATGTACTCGGTGTGCGAGCACCACCTGCTGCCCTTCCACGGGTCGGCACACGTGGGCTACATCCCCGGCGAGGACGGGCGTGTCACCGGCCTGTCCAAGGTGGCGCGCCTCGTGGACGGCTACGCCCGGCGACCGCAGGTCCAGGAACGCCTCACCAGGCAGATCGCCGACGCCCTCGTCGAGCGTCTGGAGTGCCGGGGAGTGCTCGTGGTCGTTGAGGCCGAGCACCTGTGCATGTCGATGCGGGGCGTGCAAGCCCGGCTCCAACACGGTCACCTCCGCCGTGCGCGGCATCATGCGCAACGCCGCCACCCGGTCCGAGGCCATGAGCCTGGTCCTGGGCCGGCGGTCCTGAGGGCTGGTCGGGCCTCGACACCGGAGAGGACCGGTGAAATAGTGGGGCGATGAGTCCCACGTACAAGAGGCTGCTGGTGGCCGTCGATGCCGGGCTGCTGTTCTACTGGGCGGCCGTCTTCCTCAACCTCATTCCCGAGCACCTACGTTTCAAGGACTACTCCAACCAGGTCATCCAGGCCTGGAACTGGTCCTTCTTCCCGCTCGACGTGGCCGCCGCACTGACCGTCTTCCTCGGCGCCCACCTGACGCGTGGGCAGCAGGATCAGGGGACCTGGTGCTGACGGTCGGGCTCATGCTCACCTTCTGCGCCGGGTTCATGGCGATCTCCTTCTGGTCCTTCTACCGTGACTTCGACCCGCTGTGGTGGGGGCCCAATGCCCTGCTCATGATCGTCCCGGCACTCGCCTTCGGCTCCATGGTCTGCCGGAGGCTCGAGAGCGCGGAGAACCGGGCGTGACGATCAGGGACGTGCTCTGCCCATCCACGTGGAGGAACGTGCGCCGCCAGGCGCGCCCACAGGCCGGACGGTGCTCGGTGCGCGGAAGGAGCGCCCGGGGCTACGGGCCGCAGCGTGTGCGCCTGGCCGGCGCTGGAGGCGCCATCATCTCCGAGGTGTCGGCGACCCTCGCCCTGCGCCAGGCCCTGAACCAGCCGGGCTTCTACGTCATGGTGGGGATCGGGTACGCGCTGGCCTTCATCCTCCTGTCGCTGACGCTCAAGGCCGGCATGCCGCTCGGCGTCGCCTACGGGCTCTGGGGCGCCCTGGGCGTGGCGCTGACCGCCGTGCTGTCCATGTTCGTCTTCGGTGAGCCGATCACGGTGCTCGTCGCCCTCGGTACCGCGCTCATCATGGCCGGGGTGCTCCTCGTCGAGGTCGGGGCGCAGCGAGCAGGCACGCAGGACAAGGACGGGCGAGGCGTCATGAGCGGGCTCTACCTGGTGGCGGCTATCGCCTCCGAGACCACCGGCACGCTCTCGCTCAAGCTCGCCTCTGACGGCAGAGGACTGCGATGGTACGGCCTCGTCATCGCCGGCTACCTGGGGGCCTTCGCCCCTGTTGACTCTGGCTCTCAAGGAGGGCCTGGCGCTCGGTGTCGCCTACGGGATCTGGTCGGCCGGGGGAGTGGCCGTCACGGCAATCGCCTCCAGGCTTCTCTTCAGTGAGCCGCTGACCCGCACCATGGTGGCCGGCATTGCGTTCATCATGGCCGGGGTGCTCTCGTCGAGCTCGGTAGCGCGCACTGACAACGCACCGGAGGCGATCGCGGGCCAGAATGTCCAAAATGGTGACAAAGGACTGCCAGCGCTCCTTGGCCGTCCATGTGAACCGCGGAATCATGCGGTTTTCTTTCGTCAGTGTGGGGCCGGCCCGATCCTTTGTATCCGATTTGGACATGATCCCGCTCATTTCCTCCGTGGATGGACCGGCCGAGCGGCCCTTCTGAGGGACGTGGCGTGGGCAGAACGCTCTCCCGGCCGGGGACATTCGACATCGACAGGTGCAGTCCACGCGGCCGGGGACAGGATGGCTGTCCCCGAACGCGTGCCACGTTCCCCGGCTGGAGTGGTTGGCACCCGGCCGCGCGGAGTGTCCCCGCCCGGACATCCTGGTTGCGACGACACATCCGGCCGCGACGCCGGGAGGCCGTGTCCGGGCCGCGACCTGGCAGGGTCTTGTGCCAGGCGGCGACGCCGGGCGGCCTTTCAGGACACCGCCTGGAAGGGACGCTGAAAACCGTGGTCCAGCGGCCCTCGCCCCTGGCTCACGCTCAGGCTGCCGCCCAGGGGCCTCCACGCGGCGCCGCGCCCCTCCAGGCCCAGGCCCGAGGAAGGCGTCATAGCCCGGTACGCCACTACCCTGGCGCGCCGGCGCCCGCCCACACGCCGCCGACCTGCCCCGGGAGGCCGACGTCATTGCTTGCCATCGCCTCCAGGGATCGCCCGTCGGACTCGATGACCAGCCGCGCCCGTCCCTGCGGAGCCGTGTGCTTGGACATGTTCGACACCAGCTCGCCCAGCACCCGCAGCAGTTGGAGCGCACGCCCGGCGGAATCACGGGGATCCCTGAGCAGCTCCAGGCCCCTCGACCTCCAGGTGCGCCCCCGCTGCCCCAGGATGGCCGCGGCATCGGAGATGACCACCTCCAGGGGGCGCGGCGCGGAGGTCGCCTCGATATCCAGCCGCTCGCCCCCGCGGATGTCACTCATGGCGCGCAGCGCGTGCCGCATCTGCTCCACCGCCGCGCGCACCGCCGCCGTCATCGCGTCCAGCTCGGGCGCCAGCGCAGCGTCCTGGGGATGCGCGAGTCGGGCCTGCTCGGCCGTCATCACCGCGTGGGTCAGGTCCCGCACCACCGTGTCATGCAGCTCGGTGACCACCAGGAGGCGCTGGCGCTCCATGCTCTCGCGGTAGGTGTGCAAGGAGCGCTCGGCCTGGTCGCGCGGGCTGCGGATGAGCTCGGCCACGTGATGGCCCCGCCCCCGATAAAGAGCGAGACCTGCAGCAGCGTGAACCAGGCCGGGCTCGCTCCGTTCCACTGGATATCGGCGATGAGGATCACCAGCGAGAAGACCACCAGGCTGTAGGCGGGCATACGCGAGAAGCCGCGGGCCACGAGGATCGCCGTGCACAGCCAAGGGATGATTCCCGGAGAGAAGGGAACGTCGGTCAGCACCACGGTGGCGGTCCACGCCGACGCGCTGCCCAGCAGGGCCCCGGGCCACGGGAAGCGGCTACTCAGCGCCAGCGCCAGCCCCCGATGATCTCGGAGAGGACCGCGATGGAGGACATTGGCCAGGTCGCCGCGATCGAGAACAGAGTAATCAGCGTGGCCAGGAAGGCGTGCGCCAGGTGCAGCCGCCAGGTCGGCCGCCACGTCGTGTACCGCGTGGGCTGCATCAGATTCGCTGCAACAGCCGACACCGTCTCACCACCTTCCCCTGAGCTGATCCGGATAATATCCCTCCATGACGGTTCCCAACGTGACTGATGCTCCGGCTGCCCCTCGCAGGTCCTGCGCGTCGCCATCGTCGATGACGACCCCTTCGTCCTGCAGGCACCGCGGGCTACCTCAGCTCCGACGAGCGCATCGAGGTGACCAGCACCTTCTCCCGCGCCGCCGACGCCCTGGCCTTCCTCCACAAGATCCGGGTGGACGTCCCTACTCACCGACGTGCGCATGCCCGAGATGGACGGCCTGGAGCTGCTCACCCGGGTGCGCCGCCAGTGGCCCCGCACGGCCGTCGTCGTGCTGACCTCCTTCGACGACGACGAGGCGATGGTGGCTGCGCTGGCCCAGCACGCCAATGGCTTCCTGCTCGAGGACGCCTCGCCCGAGGAGATCATCCGCGCCGTCATCGCCGCCAGCGCGGGCGGGACCACGATCTCCCCGGCCGCCACCTCCCGGCTCGTCACCCGCCACCTGCGCTCCCCGCAGACGGCCCCAGGCCCCCGACGTCACCGAGGCCGAGCAGGCGGTCCTCACCCTCCTGTGCGAGGGGCTACTCCAATGCCGAGATCGCTGAGCAGCTCGTCGTCGCCGAGTTCACGGTCAAGACCCACGTCTCCCACCTCATGAAGAAGTACGACGTCCCGTCCCGACTCAAGCTCGTCGTCGCCGTCCACAAGACCCAGGGGGCCTGAGGCCGCCGTCCCGGTCACTGGAGCAACCCTCACCGCCGGTCTCCTTACTCCTCGGACAGGGGCCCTGACCGGCGGCACCGAGGCGGCCCCGGCCGGCCGGGCGGAGCGAGGCCGCCAGGCCCACGGCCAGCGTCACGGCGAACATGCCGATCAGTGCGAAGTAGGGCACGTGTACCGTCATGCCCTCGGCGGACTTGGCCATCGCGAGCACGCCGGAGGCACCCAGCGCTGTCCCGATGAGGAGCCCCAGGCCCCCACCCACGGCTGCCACGAGGACTCCCTCGGTGACGATGAGGCGGCGGATTTCCTGCGCGAGCTGCCGGTGGCACGCAGCACCCCGATCTCGCGGACCCGCTCCAGGACCGAGACGTCCGTGATGTTGGCCAGCCCGGACAGGGAGATGATCAGGGCGGCGCCTGAGAACCAGGGAGACCACGACGGCCATTTTAGTAATCGTCGATGACAACTGCTCGGTGGCGGCGGCTCCCGCTCACCATGAGCTCCTGCCCCCGGACCGCGGCATGGAGGGCGTGCTCGGTGGCCGGTGTCATGTTGCTGCCGGTGGAGCGAACCCACATGGTGGAGTTGGTGGGGGCGTCCCCGTTGAGGCGCTGCGCCGTCGCCGGGGTGATCACGGCTCCCCAGCCCTCGCGAACGCGGGCCGTCAGTTCAACACTTCCAGTGGCCCCGGTCGAGGTGACTGTGGAGCCATCTGGAATGTCATAGATGCCGCCCACGATGAGGGTCTTGTCGTCGAGTCCCTCCAGGCCGCTCGTCGTGCGCACCATGGGGGCGATGGCCTAGTGTCGATGACGTCGACGACGGTGTTCTCGGTGCGTCCGTCAACCGCCTGAGTCAGTTCGAGCGTCGGGACGTAGGTGACGTCCTTGACGCCGTCGACCGCCTTGATCTGCTGGGTCAGGAGCGCGGTATCGGTTTGCGGTGTCACACCGAAGATCCTCGCGTCCACTGGTGAACTGTAGCCGAGGATACTCGAAGGAGGAGTTCAGGGAGGACAGGCCCACGAAGAGCCCCGAGCCCACTAGGACGCAGATGAAGAGCGTGGCGGCGGTGGCGGCGGAGCGTCCGGAGTTACGGGCCAGATTGCGGGTAGCCAGGTGCAGTACCGGCAGCCGAGTGTCGCTGCTGACTCGGCCGATGAGGCCGATGATGGCGGTCACCAGCAGTGGCAGACCGAGAACCACACCGGAGACAACGGTGAGGCTGCCCGCCGCGGTGATGTAAAGGTTGGATGCCTGAACGCCGAGGGCGACAACGGTCGCACCGATGACGGCAACGATAACTCCGGCGACGGCCGCCCACATCCTTCTGCGTCGGTCTGCTTGGTGCTTGCGACCTGCCCTGTGAGCGCCACGAGCGGTGAGATGCGAGTGGCTGTGAGTGCGGGGCGCAGAACAGCGATGAGGGTGACTAGCGTCCCCAAGGCAACTGTGAGCCCAAGGGACACCGGGGAGATGGTGAGCTGATCTGCCTTGAGGTCCGCGAAGCTCCGAGGAGATGACGGCGGCGGCGATCCCGGTTCCCGCAGCCGTGCCCAGGACGGACCAGAGCAGGGCCGGTGATGAGCCCGGTGCGCAGGACGGTGAGCATCACCTGACGGCGGGTTGTGCCGATGCAGCGCATGAGACCGATCGTGCGGGTCTGACGCGCCACCAGAGTGCTGAAGGTGGTGGCGATGACGATGATGGCGACCATCGCGCACACCGGTGCCAGGATATTGAGGATAGTGGCAATTACTGTGCCGCTGTCCTGGTTCTGTGCGCGTCGGGAGATAGCGGTCTCCCTGTCCTGAACCAGGCATGGGGCTGGACGGCGTGGACCGTCTGTTCCACCGCGACCGTCAAAGCGGCGGTGTCGGCTCCCGGCTTTGTGGTGATGTAGAGTCGGTGGTAGTTGGTGGTGGCACCCATCGCCTGGAGCTGGTCGGTAGTGGCGTACACCGTGCCAGTTCCTGTTTCTCCGAGTCAGCCCCAGCGGAATAATGCCAACCACTGTGGAAGTTGAGTGGACAGCTTTAGGGTCGTTGTCGTATGTGGTTCTGAGCTGAATGGTGTCGCCAGTGCTCAAAGCCCTGCTGTTCGGCCAGCATCGTGCTGATGGCGACCTCGCCGGAGGCGGTAGGAAACCGGCCGCTGCTCAGGTGGTGAACTGACTGAGGTCGGAACATCCTGTACAACGATGTGAGTTCCAGTAGTTCCGCTAAGTTGTTTGGGGAAGGGCGAGCCACAGCATGTCCCAGTGAGTACCTCGGGCGGAGTCGACGCCGTCGAGGCGGAGACCCGGTTGAGAGGTCATCGTCCAGGCTTTCTCCGTGCTGTTGGCCTCGACCGTCCTGGACGACGATGGCGGCGTCGCCCACCGATGAGACGGGCGTTGGTCTGCATCTGGGTGCGGGCGAGTCGGAGATGATGAAGGCGAAGGCGATGAGGGCGGCGCTCATGGCCACGGCCACGAGGGCGGAGGCGGTTCGCCGCAGATCGAGGAGTGAAGGCATCCAGCGGGCCTCCATTCCGGAGTCGGGCCGGTGATGGTGGGGCGGGCTGCTGGGCCGGAAGCGGAGCCGCTCCGGAAGCGGGGAGTGGGTGGCGGCGTGATGGGCGCCGGACCCGGCCACGCGGGTACCGGCCGGGCGGCGCACGGCCTCGACCCCGGTGATGTGCCCGTCGCGCAGGCGGATGATGCCGGTTGGTGGTGGCGGCCGCCTGCTCGTCGTGGGTGACCATGACGACGGTCTGACCAGGCGCTCGCACATGCCGGCCAGGGTCTCCAGCAGGGCGGCGGCAGAGGCGGTGTCCAGCGCCCCGGTGGGCTCGTCGCGAAGACAGCCTCCGGGGCGGCCCACGAGGGCACAGGCCACGGCCACGCGCTGCTGCTGGCCGCCGGAGAGCTCGTGGGGCCGGTGGGACAGGCGGTCGCCGATGCCCAGGGTGGAGATGACGGCGTCGTGCCAGTCCCGCTGCGGCTTGCGGTGGGCCGAGGCGCTGAGGCAGGAGGATGTTCTCCTCGGCGCTCAAGGTGGGCAGCAGGTTGAAGGACTGGAAGATGAAGCCGAGGGCGGTCGCGGCGCACGGCGGTGAGCTGCTTGTCCTTCATGCCGGACGGGTCCTGACCGGCGATGAGCACGCTGCCGGAGGTGGGGTGTCCAGGCCCGCCAGGCGGTGCAGAGAGTGGACTTGCCCGAGCCGGAGGGGCCGCATGATGGCTACGAACTCGCCGCGTCCCACCACCAGGCTCGCCGAGGTCAGGGCGACGACCCGGGCCTCGCCCTCGCCGTAGACCTTGGTCAGGCCGCGGGCTTCGACGACGTGCACCGGGGCGGCAGCAGTGGCAGGTGCCCCGGTGCTCCTGGGCCACCCGTCCTCCTGGGGGACCGGAGCAGGATTGGCAGCGTGGCTGAAGGACGGGGGCTGGGGTTGAGTCGTCATCTCAGGACCCTTCTCGTGTGGCTGACTCGTGTGGTAGGCAGGGGCCGGTCGTCTGATTCGTGTCGCGTCCGGGGGTTGCCCTGTTGACGTGAAAAAGCCTAGAAACAGCGCCATCACAACGGAATGCGTCGAAGGACGGGACGCCTGAGGGTGGTATCCGCCAAAAGGCGGAGGCGCGATTGTCTCGTGTCCTGGGAAGGTGGTGTGTGGGACGTGAATCGCTCCGGGTTTGATGGAGGCAGCGATGAGATGACACCGGAGGATCATTGTCATGGGGTCAAAGTCTTTTGGTGTGGTGTAGTTGTGGTTAGGGGTTGAGGGTGATGGTGCCGTGGTGGGGTAGGGCGTGCTGGTCCTGGTGGAGCGTATGGGTGAGGTGTCTGAGGGAGGTCTCGGACAGGTAGCGGCGTTCGCCGTACTGCCATTCCTCGTGCTGTTCCAGCAGGACGGCTCCGATCAGGCGGGTGACGGACTGCCGGTCGGGAAGACCTGCACGACGTCGGCGCGGCGCTTGAACTCGCGGTTGAGACGTTCGATGGGGTTGTTGGACCAGATCTTGGGCCAGTGCTCCCAGGAAGGCTGCGAAGGCGGTCAGATCCGCCTCTGCCTCGGTGAGCATGTCGGCGACCTGTGGGAACGAGGGGCGTAGGGAGTCGATGACGTGCCGGTACTGGGCGGTGACGGCCTGCCGGCTGGTCTGAGCGAAGATCGTGGAGATCAGGGCGTTCACGGGCTTGGAGCGGGCCGAGCCGAGCCTGGAGGTGATGTTGCGGGCGAAGTGGACCCGGCACCGCTGCCAGGCCTGAGTTGCACAGTTTTTAGTGCCCTGTTGGGATGCTCAGGGCGGTGAGGATTTCTTCGGCTTCGGGGGTCAGGGGGTCGGCGGCGGTGAGGTGGTGGCCGTTGAGGTTGATGGTGACGTCCTGGAGGGTTTGAGGGTACGGATGATGCGTTTGATGCTGATCCCGGTGGTGTCCTGGAGGTGTCGGGCTACTGGCCAGGGAGGCCATGACCATCGTCAGGTGATCCTCGATGGCATCGCGGGTGTGGTGGAAGACGGGGCGGGCTCTCAGGTCGTGCTTGCTCATCCGGAAAGACTGCTCGACGTGCCACAGCTCGTGATAGGAGGAGACGACCTCACCGGCGCCCATCAGGCGGGACGGAATGTTGGTGACGTAGCCCTTGAGGCCCACCAGGGAGCGGGCCCTGGCGATGGAGGCTTCGTCCAGGGTGGCGTCACCGGCGTGGGTGGTGACGAACCTGGTGCCCTTGGGACGCTTCTCGCCGGCGATGACGGCCCGGGCCCGGTTGGCCTGGGCGGTCAGGGTCTGAGTGTCCCTGGCGGCGCGCTTCTTGGAGTAGGCCCACACTGCTCTCCATGAGCCCGGGTGAGTGTGCGGGTCCCAGACGGCTACGACGCTGCTGACGTCCTCGCTCCTGGAGCGCTGCTTGGGGGTGATGGTGTCAATGAGCTGCCCATCGGTGAAGGCGTCACCGCTCCAGTGGAAGTGGGCCTCCAGGTCGCCCCGGGGCCCAGGTGGTGCAGGGCCCCGACGATGAGCTGCAACCGGGCGTCGTCCAGGGTCGTGAGGTTGGCGGCTGAGAGCATGCCGGCATCAGCGACGATGACGAGCTCCTCAATGCCGTGAGCGGCCTGGAAGCCTGCCACAATGGGGATGATCGTGGTGGTCTCGGCCTTGTTGCCCTCCAGCAGCCGACCTGCAGAGCCTATCAGTTGTTTGTGTGTGGTGGTGGGTTACAGGTGGGGGTTGATTCGGTCGAGTGAGCAGGGACAGCTGTTGGAGGGCTTGCTCCAGTTGCGGTTATTGCGCCCTCGATCAGTCTGCCGGTGGTCGCGCCTCTTGCTGGCCCGTCCTTTCTGCTGCTCCTTTTTGCCGTTGTCGGGCTCTCTTGTCCTCGATGTTGCAGATAGTCGCTTTCGGCAGCTTGACCGCTGCCTCGTCGGAGGAAGTGACCCCGGTTCCCGCGACCTTGCGCAGCTGGTGGTTCAGCGACTCGATCGCGCGTGGTGGAGGGTACCTCCCACGAAGTGGGGGAGAGATGACCCGTCGCACCATCGGCGGAAGGCCAGGCAGGGTGAATCGCTCCCAGGGTCGGTGAAGGTCCTGACCGCGGCCGGGGTAGCGCTGTCCGAGCTCACTGGCCTCGAAGGTCTCCAGGGCCTCCCATGCGGCCTCCTCGCTGGGGGCCTGCAGATCAGCCTGAGAGCCGCTGCCACGGCCTTGCGGTCGCGAGGATACGAACCCTCGTGGCGGCCCGGATCAGGTGGACTACGCATGTCTGGACCGTCGCCTGGGGCCGGTCGCCTCACTCGCCTCAGGCAGCCCCGTCAGCCCCGTCATGCAGCACGATCAGCACGTCGCTGATACCGCGGTTTGAGATCGCCCGCGGGTTTGATGGAGGCAGTGATGACACGGAAGCGATCACTGTCATGGGACAGAAGAAGTACCCCGATGAGCTGCGCGAGCGAGCCACGAGGATGACGTTGGACACGTTGGCTGACCCGACTCGGGCCAAGGGCGCGATCCGCAGGATCGCCGACGAGCTGGGTGTCCACCCCGAGGCTCTACGCACCTGGGTCAAGAAGACCCAGATCGACCAGGGCACCCGGCCCGGCACCACCACCGACGAGGCTGTGGATCAAGGAGCTAGAGAAAGAGGTCCGAGAGCTGCGAAGTGTCAAGCCTCGGGTTTTGTGGAGGCTGGTTTGACTGGTTCCGGTGGTTGCTGGTTGTGATTGTTCCTGGCGGTGGCGGTCGGGCGCCCAGGCGGCTTCGTGCTCGGCAGGGGTTCGCATCCCGATGGCGGAGTGAGGGCGAATGGTGTTGAACCAGTGCACCCACTCGGCGGTGGCGAGCACGGGCGGCGTCGATGTCCTCCCAGGGCCCTGGTTGCGGATCAGCTCGGCCTTGTACCGCGAGTTGAGCGCCTCGGCCAGAGCGTTGTCATAGGAATCGCCCTCCCCCCCCCACCGAGGCGACCGTCTCGCAATCGGCCAGGGCAGCCCCGTGGCGAATAGACCTGTACTGCACGCCGCGGTCGGAGTGGTGCACCAGGCCCGTCAGGTCGGCCCCGGTTCGCTTTCGTTGCTAGACGGCCATCTCCAGGGCGTCCAGGGCCAGGTCGGTGTACAGGCTCGTGGAGGTCTGCCAGCCGATGATCCTCCGTGAGTACACGTCGGTCACGAAAGCCACATAGACCCACCCGGAGAAGGTGCGTACGTAGGAGGGGGCACCTCCCGCTTGCGGGGGAATGTCGGTGACCCACAGCTCGTTCGGTCTGAATGCGTTGAAATGCCTTTTGACGAGGTCGGCCGGGCATTGCTCTCGCGGTGCGTTGCGCGTGGTGCGCGGGGACCTGGCGCGGCGGATGCTGTGCAGGCCCAGGTCTGCCATGGGGCGTTCGACGGTGCCGGGCCACGTGACCGGCACCATGATGCTCAGCGGCCTCGGGGCGGCCCCGCATTACATGCATCTTGCGGGTCCCCAGCACCGAGTAGCTGGTTCTTGTGGACCCTGGATATCTCCGCCTTGAGGGCCTAGTCGCGCAACGACCTGGCTGATAGGGGGCGGGTCTTGGCTGCGTGAGTCACGTGCTCGGGGCGATCTTGACTCCGGCGCCAGTGAGCACCTTGCAGATCGGCCAGGCCCCGAACTCCTCCTTGCGGGAGTCGATGTACTGGCAGATCAACGGGACGGGCGCTCACACTCCGCCGCGATAGACAAGCTGACGCGCTCTTCAGGATCGCGTTGGCTCTTCGCAGCTCTCGGACCTCTTTCTCTAGCTCCTTGATCCGCTGCGCCTCGTCGGTGGTGGTGCCCGGCCTCAGACCACCATCGACCTGGGCCTTCTTGACCCAGGTGCGTAGAGCCTCGGGGTGGACACCCAGCTCGTCGGCGATCCTGCGGATCGCGCCCTGGGCCCGAGTCGGGTCAGCCAACGTGTCCAACGTCATCCTCGTGGCTCCCTCGCGCAGCTCATCGGGGTACTTCTTCTGTCCCATGACAGTGATCCTTCCGTGTCATCACTGCCTCCATCAAACCCGGAGCGATTCAGTCCCGGCCGCAGCCGTCCTTGCTGGCCGAGACCCTGGGCAAGATCTCCAGGCACCGGCGCCCAGCTGGCCTCCTACGCCGGGCTCGCTCCCGTCTCCCGGGCCTATTACCAGCGCAAACGAGATCAAGGCAAGCGTCATAACCAGGCCGATCTCGCTCTGGCCCACCGCCGCATCCTGACCCTGCACGCCATGATCCGAGATGGAGCCCTCTACGACCCACAACCAGCTACGAAACTACCCGCCGCCGCTTGACACACCACATAGGGCCAACCCCGAACGCCACCCATGCTCGGAGACATCACACAGAAGATGGACTAGCAAAAGCTAGCAGACTTCATCCGAAGATGGATGCACCCACAACCTCTATCCTTTGTCGTATTCCGATTCATCTACGCATGCAATAGTGTAATCACACATTCAGCCTTGCAGGCAGGGCGGCTGATCGTCCCATGATTTCAGGTAGAAAGAAGCACATCCAGACCACGCAGAAGAATGCTCCCGTCTAGCGACGTTTATGCTCGCATCTATCGTTAGATATGGTTCAACTAAATTGTTAAAAATTCCCCAAAAAGCAGCGGGAGCGCAAAGTTTGTGCACCCAACCTAAAGTCTGTCACCCACACTCAGGAAGGATTCCGTGACATGAACAGGTTCATTCGTCGCAGCAACAAGTTGACCAGCATCTCATTCAATCGGTCTCTGATGGTCGGAAAATCATCCTCCACTCGAGGGTGGGGAAGGTTTCGGATGTCCAGGAAAAGAATATCTGTGCGACGGACACTGCAGAGCCAATGGCTTCCAGTACGGCAATTGTGACGCTCTCTTTTGGCGCCGATGCCACTTGCCACTGAGCATCTGAGACGTGACTCCTACACCATTCATTGAACTAATTTGTGAGGCCATTCGGCTGCGCTCGCGCCCGCACGAAGCGATTGTTGTGGCGGTAGGTAGTTCACGTTGGCCAACTCTGAGTGATGTCGTCGAAATTCAAATCTGAAAGGCACATATCATGAACAGATTCATTCGTCGCAGTAGAAATCTATCTGATGCGAACTTCTCGCACACTCTTCAAAATGAGATGCAGCCACCTCTCGAGGCGAACAGCTTTGGATGTCCCAACGAATGGGCATGTGATGGTCACTGCCGTGCAGATGGAGCGCGAGGCGGATATTGCGACGCTTGGACGCTCTGGAGTACCTGCAGGTGCTACTAATCGCTCTCATACTCTTGCAGAGCTAGGCTGACCCGCGCTGTAACCATAACGTTATGGGTCAGACTGAGTCTCTCTCAAAAAGACGTAGAATAATGAAACTTATTCATTAGGTAACAGTTCACTCTTCCTTCAGTAAACCACAAGGTACGCCACTCTACACAATCTTTTTCACTGTATGATTTGGCGACATGAACCAAAAAATGGCGCCTACCGAAATTATTAGAGTGTTGACGCTCATCCATGTCGACGCAGTCTGGCATATAGATATTGTGTGCCCTGCTCACTGTACCTAAAATCCATTATCAGTCGATAACTGTTAAAATCGCAACTAACAAACTGGAGATATAGTCCTCCAGATTGTATTCACTGACGACCCTTGCGCCCGATCAGCCTTTAGGGTTCCACAAAGTGGCAACATGTACTGCATTCACCATTCTCCCTTCGGGTATGAGTTCGCATACCCATCCCGATGTCACTGATGGGAAAGTTAGTATAACGCCGCCCATTTGGCCACTCAAGCAACTCAGGAAACATCCATACTGAGCGTCACTCACAATCTGCCTGACCCACAATAATGCCTTTGCGAGCCCTAGATTAAGGTCAGTATAAATGGTATCCATGATACCCCTTGGTGGCAACGTAACTACTCGTCAACAGCGCAGGAGCCTGGGAGCGGGTCGATGAGAGGTACCGCTGAAAAACATGTGTCCGCTTCCCTTCGGTTTATTCTTGCCCGGATCGCGGGCGTCAGGCCGCCGTTCGGGCAGTCGCTCTTCGCTGAAGTAATTCATAGGATTCCTGGAACGCAACTCACCAAAGACTCGGTTCAGCCACCGCAGTCCGATCAGTACGGTCTCAACGACACAATCAGCCTTGAGGATGCCGAAAAGAGGAGCTTGCTCACGCCCCTAAGACGCTCCTCTGATGCCGTCTCTTTCACCTCCGTCATCACCTGTCGATGACATTATCTTCAAATGCTATCTCAATGTTCTGGCAGCATCCGCCGCGGACGAAGGCGTCTGTACCATCCGAGACTGAGGGCGGCAGTATCGATGCGCGGGGCATTCAGGACCTCGTTGGCTCCATTCCGGCAGAAGCGAAAATACCCAGGCCGAGGTCTTCCGCCGACTCTTGTCCAAGAAGGACAAGTCGGACTCCATGAGCACGAACACCCCTCAGAGTTGGAACCAATCATCATGGAGCCCCGACCTCAGTGGCTCAGCAGTGAGCCACTTCAGGCAATCGACGTAGCGCGAATAGTGTCTCTGTCTTCATGGGAGGAGAGCACTCAAAAGGGTCTCCCGCTGCGGGTGGCAACTTTTGTGGACGATCCTACGACTCATCGACGTCATCGTGCAGGTCATACCGTCAGCCGCAGGCCCCGCTGTTATCGGCGCCTTCGCGAAGGTCCTCGAACAGCGCTCCATGGAAGCCGCAGTATTCGTACTCGACGCTGCACTGTTCCGCAGATTTGGGAAAGAGCCCGTCAACGACCACGCCGCAGCTCGGCTGCGCGCCGTCAAGGAGGCCGCCGAGATGTGGCCCTCCTGGCGGGAGGAGCTGACCCGACGGCTCCCTCGCTCCCAAGGCTGCATCGACGTCAGACGGAATGACCTTGATCGGGAAAGACCCCTTCCTTCGCCAAAAGTACGCACTGGACGTCAAGAAGACCGTAGAGACAGAGAGGTGGGTGACCTCATGGCTGTGCGCTGGAGGCTCGCTGACGGAATGACTTTGACGCATCTGGAGAACAGGGGCTGGGCACTGCAGCCCTCCATCGTCTCTCCGTCCACGAGCTGGATGAGGAGAACGGCGCCCTCCTTGCAGTCCTTCGCTGCATCAATTCGTATGAAGTTTGCCCATTATCGAGGCTGCTAGTGAGGTCCGGCATCATCATCGATTCTATATCCGCCACCAACGCTCAGGAGAGACCGTCATGAAAAGTATTTTCGTTACGCTGCTCATCGGAGGAGCGTCCGGACTTCTTTGGGGACCGCATATGCGAAGATCAGGGCGGCCGCCAGAACCCGCCTTGCTGACCTGAGGGTGCTAATCGCCTCCACCTCTCAAGCAACTTCGTCATCGCCACTGAGATTGCCGTGTCCACTATTGCGCTCGTTGTTTCGAATTTTCGTCTCTCCTCCTTACTTCTTGCCATCATCTATGCCGGGTTTGTGGTCGGTGCAACTACCCTCAGGGGCAGAATGCGTTGCTTCGGCATCCACGAGGGATTAAAGGTCGGTCCCGTCACATCTGGGGCTGCGTCTTCACCGCTGCCGCCCTGCTGGCCAGCACTGTCAGCAGAGGATCACCGAGCGGCCCCTTCGCCTGGTGATCGCCCTGGTATCGGCCGTTGTATGTGCCGCCATGCAGCTGTGGAACCAGCTGAAACCAGCACTGTGGTGATGACGCGCATCACGATCAGCTCTCATCGTCCTGTCTCCGACCTGCGGCGTGCTCGGCGCTCGAGGATGGAGAACCACGACGTCAACGACTCCGAGCTCGACAGGACCATTCTGTGGTGGATCGCGACTCCGAGCAGATCGTTTCGCTTCGTAATGCCGGGTTGATGTTTCCAGCCCTCGCCGTCATCTCGATGAGTTCCGTCGATCCGTCGATGCCCGTTCAGTCAGGCCGCAGTGAGTGCAGGGGAGGTGCTTCATTCATGGCGCACTCAACCGTCGCCGTTCGTGCATGATATCTGCACAGCGCACTGTCATCCCATGTGGTCATGTACTGAGAGCATCCACATTTTCCATCATGTCTGGCGGTCCTCGTTTCCATTCAGGCAGGTCTAAGCACAGTGTCACCGTTGATGCTCCAGCGCATTATCGACGGTCTTGCCCAAAAGCCCTCAAAAGAGAATATCATCATCCCAGGCCTTCTGGCTGCTGGAGCAGCTGTTGCTAGCACGGCAGTCAGCGTGTCCGCGCAGCGCTGACAGTATTCACTGGACAGCGATTCAGGAACGTCTGCGGGCGCTCATGCTCAACTAAAGTTGACCGGTTGTCGTCGTCAACTGTCAGTGCGAAGCCAGGAGGATTCTTACTCAACAATCACGAACGACACTGCCCAGGCGCAAACATTCGTTTCCACCATCCTGCCACAGGCTCTCAGTCTCGTCTCCCGATTGGGAATTCTGTTGAGCCTCATGTGGACCCGATCCTTCACCATTACCTTAGCGGTCCTCGCACTGGCTTTGTTATTTGTTGTGCCCACCGAGCGGGTCTCTCGAAAACTTAGTGCCTCCACTGACCACATGCTCGATGCCATGTCCGCTTTCAGTGGCATCGTCACGAGCGCGTCGGCGTCACCGGTCACTCTTCTCGCGCGTCAGCGAGCATCCCCAGATCAGCGTCGAGCTGAGGAGGCAGCCGCTGGCGTGCGCACTCTACCCGCATGATCACGCTCAACAGCGCCTTCTCTTCATCGCTAGACCTCGTCGGTGCTCTGGGAACCGTGGCTGTACTCGTCATCGGGACACGCCGTGGCCCAGGGCAGCATGACTCCTGGCGCTTTGGCCGCCTTGGCGGCCCTCTACTCCCAGCTCTATGCCCCACTTCAAGCGGCATCTGGGGTTGGTACAGGCATGGCGATATCGTGGGCGGCGATGTCCCGCGTGAATGACTTTCTCGAGTTGCGGAAGAGTGGTGCGAGGCCCCTCGAGGCCAGTCACTGTCCCCGACGGCGGGCCTGCTGGTCAGAGAGGTAGGCTTCTCAGTTGCCGATGATACCAGCAGTATAGTAATTCTTGAGTCTGTTAGTCTCACTGCCCGCTGCGGAGAAATCGTCGCAGTTGTCGGCCCTTCAGGGGCGAAATCAACGCTTCTTAATTTGATTGCTGGAGCCAACCGGCCCTCTCGGAAGTATCACAGTCGCTGGATTCTCCCCAAAGGCCCACTGGTACTGAGGCGTGGAACAGAATCGTTCAGTACTGTCCCCAGGAGCCGTTTTTCCGCAGCAGCACTCTCAAGAGAGAACTTCGAGGCGGTTTGCCCCGGCATCAGCGAGGCTAAAGTTCATGAGCTGTGCAGCAGGGTCGGACTCGATCTGTCCCGTCTGGGAGACCGTTCTGGGACAAGCACGATGCTCGGAGAACGTGGTGCACGTATCAGCGGTGGAGAGCGCGCGTCTGGCGATCGCACGAACCCTAGCTCTCAATCCGCGAGTGCTCTTGCTCGACGAGCCCACTGCGGCCCTCGACGACGAGGTCCACTGATCGTCTCATCACCACGCTGCTCGACCTCAAACGCGATCACTGCATCGTCGTCACCACTCGACACCCGTCTCATTCACTATGACCGATCGAGCTTATCACATGGAACTTGGCAGGCTCAGAGAGGTACCGACACCGTCTCTGACCAGAGTAGCGACGAGAAGGGTCTCCACATGAGTGCATCTGTTTCCCTGCTTCCCATAGAGCATCAGCGCAAGGGATTCAACCAGCTTAGCATCCACACGCTGGTGGATCACCGCACCGGCACTCAAGCAGTACTGGAGGCGCCTATTTTCCTCACCTCTCCCAGGTGCGTATGGGACCTACTCCGTTACCGATTGCTCTACGACCGACAGTCTGGCGATGTCGTGCCTTCCTCGGTACCGCGCGGATACCTGGGGATCGTCAGCGCCGGCCACCCGTTCCTCTTCTCCGAGCATGGCGACGGACTGCCCGTGCCCTTCGGCCCGCGGGACTGGGGCCTGTCCACCTGGCAGGACGATGGGCGCGTTGAGGTCAGTGCCTGCAATGAACTCGGCACTGGCCTATCCCAGTGGGGAACCAGCACGCGTTCCCTTCTGGGGCTTCGCCCCAACCCGGCTGGCTCGACCCGTCTGTGGCACTTTGGACACCACGTCGTGTGGCTGCGTCAGGAGTATCGCCGTCCCAAGGTCGCCACTCGCCACAGCAGCGATGCTGAACTGTGGCCGGACGCCCTGGTGGAGGAGTTCTTCACCTCCTCCCTGTGCACCGTCATGCTCGACGACGCACCGCTTCCCGGGGTGCCTCAGGGGGCGGTGGTCCTCCTCGAGGCTGGCTCCCCCTTCCTCATTGGAGTGGCCAGCACACCCGGGGAGCTGGCCGCCTTTATGCGGGAGGACCATGTCCCCCACTACCTCGTCGACCTCCCGACGGGAAGCACGAGGAGGACCGGGAAGTTGGATCGCCATCTTCGGTATCCCCATCGGTGACCCTGCCCCGCGGATCGGTGGCCCATCGCTCGCTGGGCGGGCGCAGCGCTGTGGTTTACACCGAGCGCCTTGTCGATGAGACGATCTCTTACTCTGCTAAGGACGGTTCGGTAGTCGCCACCGTCGCCGACGGCGTCAGCCACTACACAGGATCCCCGGACTGACCGGGATTTGGGTCGAGCTCGAGCACCCCAGGTCCTACGGTGGGCCGGGGGCTCCTGGACCAGCGACAGCCCGATCGACCGCATATCCTTCCTGGCGGGACCGACGACAACGTCAAGTCATCACCTCCGACGGCTCACACCGGCTGGTGGGAATCGGCGGAACCGCCGAAGCAACCGATGCTCCTCATGCCTCCTCGCCCCCATTTTGTGGTGCCCTCGTCGGATGATCCAGCCAGCAACGTCTCCGGAACCGTGATTGCAGAATCCTTCCCGAACGTACGAGTCGACATCACCCTGACCGAGTCGACACGCAAGTCGGTCCCGCTGGTCTGGTTCGACAGCTCCTGGGCACTGCCGATCGAGGCCTGCGAGCCCGCTCCCATCGACCTGGGCTCGCTGCAGCCGGATAGCGTCCGATGGTGCCACGTGGGCTCGCGCCCCGTAGTACGGGTGGGCATCGACTACCAGGCACTGGCCGAGGTCCGCGCAGAGGGACATCCTGGCCGAGCTGCACCAGGCCTGGGGAGGCAGCTCTCGGTGATCGCCGCCGAGCTGCCGGAATCCCCAATCCCACCTTTCCTGGGAGGACAGCTGGCGCGGCGCTCGCGGCAGTCTCGGTGCTGCGCGGCATGTCCTCCCCCATGAGGTACTCCTGCGCAGCGGCGCGTACGACCGATACGCGACGCCGTCGGGATTCGAGCACGACCGGCGCACCGCCGCCTCCGATCCCAGCCTGTACAGCGTGATGACCATCCTTCCCAGCACTCGCGCACACCGGATATCCCTTCCTGCTGACCTGCGGGGACTCCGATGAGAACTCGGCGACGACTCCCCGAACAGTCGCTCCACCTGTACGAAAACCTCCTGGTCGCCGACGCCGACGTCACCCTGTCCGTCTTCCCCGGCGAGGGCCACGTCTTCAGCTCCCGGCAGTCGATCGTGGATCGCCTTCGCCTGGAGGAGAATTGGATGAGTGAGCACATCCAGTCTCCTCAGCAGTCCCATCACCAGTATCCGGCTACGACCTAAGGAACACCATCATGAGCCGCATCAAACGCTCTGACATCAGGGATTCCATCCAAACCGTCCTGTCCTCCCGGGATGAACCCGGAATGACGGGGTGGATACCCCGAACCGATCAGCCGTCCACGGAGAACTGCGACTCGGTCGAGGCCGACCTCGCACTGCGCAGCCTCATGGAGAAGCACGGCGACGCTCTGTCCGGAGACATCGAGAGGACGCAGCCCTGGTGATCGCCGCGCGCCGTCGTGGACACGTGGTCGATCTCGTCGTGGGCAGGGGAACGCGCGCCGTACAACGGTGAGGCGGGCTTCCTGTCCTGGATCGAGCACAACGGCTCAGTGATCCTGACCCTCGCTCCCGTTCGCGAGCTCTACGAGGAGGTGGCCCGGTGGTGAGCGTCGCGGCACCCGCTCGTGCGCCTCGTCGCCGTAGAAGGGCACTGGCCGTCAGCGCTACACTGTTACTTCTCCTGGGCGCAGGGGCACGACGAGTCGGCGCAGCCTCGACCGACTCATCGTCTCACGGCTCACTGCTTCCGGGCGATCCCTCCAGTCCAAGCAGTGGTACCTCAGTTGGCAGGACCGCCTGGGCTCGCCCTCCACCGGCAAGGCGCCTCCGTGGGTGTCATCGATACCGGTATCGACGCCTCTCACCCCTGATCTGGCCGCCGCATACGACTTCGCCAGCAGCAGGTCGTTCCTGTCGGGGGCTCCTGCAACGGAGACACTGCCTGTGACGATCCCGCCCATGACAGCTTCGGTCGCGGAACCTCCGTCGCAGGGATCATCGCGGCCGCCGCGGACGGGCACGGCACTGTCGGAGGCCGCTCCGGGGACCAGGATCGTCAGTCTCAAGGCCGGGGACCGGACGGGCACCTTCTCCGCCGACGCCGTCGTCAGGCGATCCGGTACGGGGCGGACGCGCATCTCAGCGTCCTCGTCATGCAAAGCTTCACCGTCGACCCCTGGTTCCGCTACTGCAACAACGCGCCCGCCGACACGGCTGAGCAGCGGGCACAGCGAAGGCCGACCTGGAGAGGTGACCTCGGCACTGAAGTACGCCGCCGATCACGGGGTGGTCCTCGTGGCCGCCGCCGGCAACGAGGCCTACGATCTCGACCACGGCACATCGGACCCGTACAGCTCGGGCTGGTCCGGTCAGGAGAACGTCCCGTCACCGATCAGTGCGTCACCATGCCGCGGTCCGATGACGTTATCACCGTTGGGGCCATCACCGAGAAGGGGGCTCGGACCAGCTACTCCAATGTGGGCGCCGCGCTCGACATCGTCACATTCGGGGCGAGCCACCTCTGGAAGGGCCGGGCGGTGCCGTGATCCAGGGGCCGGAGTCGGGAATCCTCACCACGGCATCGGCGGACAGACTCCGTCAGCTGGGTGCGCTCAACTACGACGGCTCCCCGAACCGACGAGGGTCCTGAGCGACTGCCCTCAGGGAGGGGATTCCTGCAGGTACTACTGGTATCAGAGCGGGACGTCATACGCAGCGCCCCAAGTAGCGGCCGCGGCGGCGGAGCTTAGGTCTCGCGGAGTACCGGTGGGTGACGTCAAAATACGGCTGACGACGTCGGCGACACCGATCTCATGCCCGGGCGAAAAGCAGGCTCTGGCATGCGAACCCCTCGCAGGTGGCGGCAACACCTGGTACGGCGCTGGAGCGCTCCGGCTTCCCAGGTGACGCAACCGACTAGAACCGGTCAACGGAGAGGGAACCTTCATCTCTCCTGATGAGTGGCGACAACCAACTTGAGGCGTGAGGTCACGTCGTACTTTTTCATGAGGTGAGAGATATGGCTTTTGACCGTAGCCTCTGAGACAAAGAGTTGTTCCGCGATCTCAGCATTGGAGTACCCCTCGCACAGAAGATTCAACACAGTCAACTCAGCCTCGGTTACATCGGCGTGAACGCTTGGGACAGGGCGTAGATACTGGGAGACGAGGCGGTATGCAACGCTCGGAGAGAGCGTTATTCCGCCGTCGTGTGCGGCAATGACGCCTCGGATCAACTCCTCCGGCAAGGAAGCTCTTGAGGAGAAACCACTGGCCTTCCGGTCCAGTGCGGTACGCATGACTTCATCATCCTCGAAAGATGTGAAGATAACGACGGCTACTTCAGGCATCGCCTGCTTGACTTCACTAAGGAGCTGAAGCCCATCCATTCCTGGCGTCCACACGTCGGTAACGAGAACGTCTACCTGACGGTTCTGCAAGAAGCTGAAGGCATCCACTGCAGATCTGAAGGTGCCAACTACCTCAATCTCCTGAACTTCATCAAAATATTTCCTAAGGTTTGCTGTGAACAAAAGGGTCGTCGTCAACGACGACCCTGATCCCCTCCAGATTTGAGTCACATTCCGAACCGTCCAGAGATGAATTTAAACTCATGCCCAAATTATATCGGATTCACTCCCGCATTAGAGCGTCCATCTCGCTCCGGCTCACTCCAGCCCTCGGAGGTAACGCGGGTTCCAGGGGGAGATGCAACACTCGCGTAGGGGGTCTGTCGGAGATCTGACAGTCGAACCGATCGAGACACTAGAGCCGTGAGGGGTTGGCCCTATGTGGTGTGTCAAGCGGCGGTGGGTAGTTTCGTGGCTGGTTGTGGGGTGTAGAGGGTGTCTTTCGGATCATGGCGTGCAGGGTCAGGATGCGGCGGTGGGCCAGGGCGAGGACGGCCTGGCCCAAGGCGGTTTGCCTTGGTCGCGTTTGCGCTGGTAGTAGGCCTGGGAGACGGGGTCGGAGCGCAGTGAGGCGAAGGTGGAGAAGAACATGGCGCGCTTGAGCCTCTTGTTGCCGCCGTGGGAGACGTGCTCGCCACGGATCGATGAGCCGAGCGGCGTGTGACGGGGGCGAGCCCGGCGTAGGAGGCTAGCTGGGCGCTGGTGCCTGGAGGTCTTGCCCAGGGTCTCGGCCAGTAAGGACGGCGGCGGTCGGGACCCCTGATCCTGGGCACGTGTGGTCAGGACCTGGCACATGAGGGTGGGCCTGCACTAGGGGTCATCTGACCTGGGTGGCGACATCGGCTCGATGGGAGTGCAGCGCGATGAGCTACCTGGCCAGGTGGGGCAGCACCACTGCGGCGGCGTCGGTGCCGGCGACAGTGACACTCTGATGTTCCAGGGCTGAGACGATCTGGGCTGCCCAGGTGGCGTGCCGCCTGCACCCGTGCTTCTGAGCCTGGCGTCGATCCTTGCCTTGCCTGCTCGCTTCAGGTCGGCTGGGGTGGGCCAGGCGGCGACGAGCCTCCAGGATGGCGTCGTGCGCCCGGCCAGGGCCCCTACCACGGTCTCCAGGGCGGGGCGGGGTCTGGGTGAACGACTGGCCCCGGATCCGGTTGGCGGTCGGGTTGACCTGGCAGGCCAGGTCCAGGTCGAAGCCAGTCAGCATGCTCAGCGCTGCGGCCTCCTCGTCCGAGGCGTTGATGGCTCTCAGGGTGTGGGGCATGGTCCTGGCCGCGCCGGCGACTGACGGCGCGTCCTTGGCGTCGGTCTTGGCGCTGCCCGGTGTCAGGTCGGCGATGCGTCGCATCGACAGTCCGGGCAGGTATCCCACGGTGATCCCATGTCCTGAGCCTGCCACGGCCAGGGCCCCGATGGTGGCGGGCTGGTCTACCACCACAGCAGGCTCCCGTGGTCGGCCAGCTTCCATAGAGACACGCAGGCGCTCCTCATCGTTGGGCAGGGGCCCTGTCGAAGACCTTCCGCCCGTCCCGGTTCAGGGCCGTGGCCCAGTGCTCGCTCCTTGCCGACGCCCGATGCCGATGAAGACCTCGATGTCCTCGATACTCATCGTCGTGCCGCCTCTCGCTGCATGGGTGCGAGGCCAGCCGGTGGACAGCCGGCCCCCGCACCCACGCCTGCGAAAAGACCTCCCACACTGCGGGCCGTTCCCTTATCTGCGGTCGCAGCGCCCGGCTGCCGTAGGTGACTTTCGCCCCCGGATCATCTAGGGACAGGGGCGAGACACCCGTGCCCTGCAGCTGGCCCAGCCCCGGACCACCGGACCACCAACAAGGTAACGGGAGCAAAAGGGATGTCAGAGGGAAAGGGATGTCAGAGGGAGTAGAGAGCGGGGTTTAGTCCTGAGCGAGGGCGTGGACGGGCGGGATCCGGCTGGCGCTCTCCGCGGGACGCAGCGAGGCCAGGACACCGACCGCGGCGGCCATCAGAAGAATGCCGACCAGGATCAGGGCCAGCCATGGGACCGGGACGGTCAGGAGGTTGGTGGAGTCGGTGGTGAGCAGGGCGGCCGCCCCTGCGATACCCACCCGCAGCCGAGCAGGATGCCGATGATGCCGCCCAGGAGCGCAGTGAGGACGGCCTCGGTGATGAGCAGGCGCCTGATCTCGCTGCGCTGGGTGCCGGTGGCGCGCAGGACCCCGATCTCCCGGGTGCGTTCCAGGACGCTGACATCGACGGTGTTGGCCAGGCCTGACAGGGGCGATCAGCAGGTGAAGACCAGCATGGCGCCGATCGCTATGGAGATCTGGCGGACCTGATCGGTGAGGTTGATGCGGCCCTCCTGAAGTCGCCGACGGAAAGGCCGCTGCCCGCAACTGCCTCGCGGACGGCGGAGACAGGAGCCGGATCCGATACCATCGCCGTCGGCGCGCACCCCACAGGAGGGAGGCGGTCGGGCGTTGCCGACCAGCCGATGCGCGACGGCGGGGGTGACGGCGGCTCGACCCCTCCTTCACCCGGACGGTGAGGTCAACGCTGCCGGCGGGCCGTGAGGTCACCGGGGTTCCGTCGGCGATGTCGTAGGGTGTGGTCCAGCAGGAGAACCCGGTCATCGAGCCTCCAGCGCGTTCCCGAGAGCGCAGGACCGGGGAGACCTTCTTCGCGTCGACAGCAGAGACGGTCAGGGCCTCCTCCTGGTTCTTCTGGCGACCGCCGGTCATGGTGACCTTGAGCTGTGGCACGGGGACGACGCCCTCCACGCCGTTAACGGTGGCGATCTCGCAACGGTTGAGGAGGGTCCTGGCCCGCGCTCAACTCTCCCACGGTGATGTCGACGGGGTGTAGTGGCTGATGTAGGTCTGCATGGAGGAGCGACACTGGACGAGGCCACTGGACATGGCGGCCGCCACCGCGACGGCGACGAGCAGGGACGCGGTGGTCGCCGCGGTGCGGGCAGGGTGGCGGGCCAGGTTGCGGGTGGCCAGGTGGAGGATAGGTCTGCTTCCTGACCGCAGACCGATCCGACGAGGCGGGACGCTCCCGACGACGAGCAGGGAAGCGCAAGGATGATCCCGAGGACGGCGACCACGGCACCCGCCCCGATCATCTGCAGGACCCGCCGGGTGACTCCGCCGTGGATGAGGCCGAGGCCGAGCGCGGTGACGACCGTCCCGCGACGGCAGCAGCCACCCGCCGTCTACTCAGCGACTGATGGCCGGCGGTCTGCCCGGTCAGTGCCATGAGCGCAGACACCCGGCTGGCCTGGCGTGCCGGCCTCAGGATGGAGACCAGGGTCACCACGGTGCCGACCAGGACCGCCAGGGCGAAGGAGGTCCAGGAGATGGTCAGGTGACGGTATTCGACCTCCTCGATGAGGCCGGAGCCGATGACGGGCACCGCGACGGCGGCTCCGACGGCGGCTCCGGCGACGGATCCCGCCAGCCCAGTGAGCAGGGCGGTGCGCAGCACAGAGCCCACGACCTGACGGCGGGTCGCGCCCACGCAGCGCAGCAGACCGATCTGGCGGGTCTGGCGCGCCATGAGCGTCGTGAAGGTCGTGGCGATGACGATCCCGGAGACGACGACGCACACGGGGGCGAGGATCTGCAGAAGAGTGATCGTCCTCGAGGCGGTGCCGTCGGAGGCCTTGGCGCGCATAGTGACGATCTCGGAGGCGGTGTATGCCTGTGCACTGGCTGCGCGGTGGCCAGGGCCCTGGTGACGGAGCTGAAGCTCCTTGTCGCTGGTCCCCGCCTTCCCGGTGACGTAGAGGACGGCGGGGGCGTCAGGGAAGCCCCATGGCGGCCTGAGCCTGGCCCTGCTGGCGAAGATGTAGGGGTGTCCTCGGCGTCGTACCCGGGTGACGTCAGCCCCGGGCCGGACCACGCCGACAACGTTCACTGGTCCTGGAGGAGGCGTCCTCGGAGGCCCTCAGTGTGAGGTGCTGCCGACCTTCACGTTCTGCTGCCGCTCCAGGACGGCGGGGAGACGGCGATCTCGTTATCCGCCTGCGGCAGACGGCCTCCACCAGGCGGGTGCTGCCCGCGAGCGCCGGTACGTCCAGGACCAGGAGGTTGCTCTCCTGAGCCGTGCCCCGGCGCCCGGCCAGGACCCATCCCTCGACATAGGGACGCACCGATGCGACCCCGTCAGCCGCGGAGACCTGCTGCACGGCCCGCTCGGAGATCCTGCCTCTGGCGGCGTCGTCCTTGTGGTCCGCCAGGACCACCACGTCGGCGTCACCGACACTGGCGCGGGCGCTCTCGGTGATCCTGGTCGAACGGTCGGAGACGATGAAGACGAAGACGATGAGGGCTGCGCTCGCAGCCACCGCCACGAAGGCGGCAGCACTGCGGCGTAGATCGAGCAGGGCGGGCATCAGCAGTCCTCTTCTCGTTGTTCTTTCCCAGCAAGAGCCGCGGTCGACGAGTCGCATGGTCCACGGGAGTCGGTGGATGCCTTGAGGCTAGGAATCGCGGAGAAGAACCGGAATGCGTCGAAGGGACGGACTGCGGAGGCGTGTCCGCCTTTCGAGGAGGCCCGCTGATGCCGGTCGGTCGCGGCCCCACCACTTCAGCCGTGACTCACTTCGACAAAAACTTCATCATCGACCCGGCTCCGTGTCTTCTATGAAGTTTTGGTCGAAGTGAGGCGCCCTGACCCCGCCGGATCGTGTCCTGGCTCTCAGTGTGAGGTGGCCTGAAGATGTTTCGGTCCTCCCGCTGCGGCGGGCCAACCGTTAGCCTGACCCCGTGACGATCTTCCCGCCGCCGCCCCGGCCCCCTGCCGGGGTTCGTGCCTCGCGACCGGACGCTCCTCATGGGCGTCCTCAACGTCACCCCCGACTCCTTCTCCGACGGCGGCCGCTGGGTCGACCCCGAGGCGGCCGTCGCCCACGCCCGCGAGCTCATCGCCCAGGCGCCGACATCATCGACGTCGGCGGGGAGTCCACCCGCCCGGCGCCCAGAGGGTCGACGTCGACACCGGATCTCCCGGGTCCCTGCCGTGGTGCGCGCCCTCCTCGCCGACGGGACCGAGCGCCTGCCGGCAGCGCCATCGTCTCGAGTGGACACCATCCACGCCGCCACCGCCGAGGCCGCCATCGACGCCGGCGCCCACATCATCAACGACGTCTCCGGGGGCCTGGCCGACCCCGCCATGCACAGCCTCATCGCCCGCACCGGCGTCGTCTACGTCTGCCAGCACTGGCGCGGCGACCCCGAGACCATGGACCGGCTCACCGACTACTCCCGGCGGCGTCGTCGCCGGAGTCGAGGCCGAGCTGCGCGAGCGCCTGGTCGAGCTGGACGCCGCCGGGTGGACCGCTCGCAGGTGGTCCTGGACCCCGGCCTCGGCTTCGCCAAGACCCACGCCCAGTCCTGGGAGCTGCTGGCGGCCACCTCCCGCCTCATCGCCGACCTGGGCCGGCCCCTCCTGGTCGGCTCCTCCCGCAAGCGCTTTCTCGCCCAGGCCGCTGAGGCCGAGGCCACCCGTCCAGCGCGACGCCGTCACCGCCGCCACCACCGCCCTGGCCGCCGCCGCCGGCGCCTGGGCCGTCAGAGTCCACGAGGTCCCCGGCCAACCGGGCCGCTGTCACACCGCCTCCCTCTGGAAGGAACACCAGTGAGCACCACCGTCTCCGCGACCACCGACCGGATCAGCCTCATCGGCCTGTCCGCCCGTGGCCACCACGGCGTCCCTGCCCTTCGAACGCGAGGAGGGCCAGCTCTTCACGGTCGACGTCATCCTCGACCTGGGGCAGCGCGGCACCGCCGTGGCCGCCGTCACCGACTCGGTGACCGACGCCGTCGACTACTCCCGCGTGGCCAACGGCATCGTGAGCATCATCGAGGGGAGCCGGTCAACCTCATCGAGTCCCTGGCGGACCGGATCGCCGAGCGGGTCCCTGTCCTTCCCCCGCGTCGTGGCCGCCGAGGTCACCGTGCACAAGCCCGAGGCTCCCCTCGACGTCGCCTTCGAGGACGTCTCGGTGACCATCCACCGGGTGGCCGACGCCGCAGCGGGCCACGACAGCGCCCCCGCCACCAGCCAGGCCGCCTGGGCCGCACAGGCCGAGGCGCCGGTGGCCGTCTCCGCCCAGCCCTACGCCTCCCTCCTCCTCGGCGTCCCCGGCGGCGCCCGCCTACCTGAGCCCCTGCGGCCCCCGTCGTCTCGGAGGTCCCCGACCTCGGGCGCCTCCTTCACGGGCGGCGACGCCGCTCCGGCTGCGTTGGCCTCCGAGGCCCCCATCACCCCGACGCCCTCGCCTGCCTCGCCGATGGAGCGCCGGCCCGCTCGTCCTTCGCGGCCGCAGCGCCCTCGGTCCCCACGCCGATGCCGACCGAGCCCGGTACTCCCGGTGGGGGCGCCGAGTCGACCCAGCCGTGGGTGCCGGACTGGGCCACCGAGTGCGGACTCCTCCGTCTCATCGGCCCCCGCCTGGGCTGGAGACTCCCGAGGCCCAGGAGGCCACCGGCCTGCCCTCAGCGAGGCTGCCGGTTCCTACTCCGCGTCGAGCGCGCTGGATGCCCCCTCGACCAGCGCCCCCACCGCGGCCTCCGCCGGCAGGACCGCCGGCGCCGACGGGTTCGTGAGCCTGGCGGCCGAGGCGCTGGGTGCGGCGTCCGCCCCCAGCGAGCCGGAGCCCAGTGTCCTCAGCTATGCCGAGAGGTGGCTGCTGACGCCTCCGCAGCAGCTTCGTCCGAACCGAGCCCCGCCGCCGACGGCCTCGCTGTTCAGCTGCCCCCGAGGGCCGCCATGTGGCCTCCTCCGAGGAGGGCGAGGACCCAGTCCCGCTCCCGCCGTCGAGGGCTCCGCGGACCTTCTGGGCGGGCCGTCGCCTTCGACGAGTCCGGCTCCTACAGCGGGGCCGCCTCCAGCCAGGCCGGTCATGCCGGGGACGCCGCCCCCGAGGCGGCGGGCGCCGACGCGTCCGGCTTCGCCTTCCCGCGCTGGGCGGTGACGCCGCCTCTGGGACCGCCGGCGCCGACGGCCTCGCGGACGCCTCCTCCGTCCCGGCCTCCCAGCCCCTGGGCGAGCCCAGGCCCAGCCCCTTCGCCGTCCCCAGTGAACTCCCCGGGGCCGCGAGGCCAGGAAGACGTCGCACCGGCCTACTCGAGCCCTCCTACTCCCAGCCCTCTGTCTCTGAGGACTTCTCTCAGCCCGCTGAGGGCTCGTACGCCGCGCCGTCGGCGCAGCCCGACTTTCCTGGGCGCCCCGGCTCGCACCGGCTCCCGCCGCACCTGAGGCCCCGGCGGCTCCTGCCGCTCCGGTCGACCCGCTCTCCGAACGGCCCACCGTCCCGTGGGCGTCGTCTTCGGCCTGGGCGCCAACGTCGGTGGAGTCGTGGACTCCCTGCGCACGGCCGTCCAGAGCCTCAAGGCCACCGAGGGCATCGAGGTCACGCAGGTGGCGCCGCTGGCCCGCACGATCGCCGTCGTCGCCGAGGGCGCCGAGCCCCAGCCCGACTACCTCAACACGGTGGTCACGGCCGCGGCGACCCTCGCCCGCGCGAGCTGCTCGAGGTCTGCCAGACCCTGGAGATCGCGGCCGGGCGCGTGCGCACCGAGCCGTGGGGCGTGCGCACCCTGGATGTCGACCTCATCGAGGTCGAGGGCGTCACCTCCTCCGACCCGGCCCTGTCCCTGCCGCACCCGCGTGCCGCCGAGCGCGCCTTCGTCCTGGTGCCGTGGAGCCAGGCCGACCCCTTCGCCGAGCTGGCCGGGCGCTCCGTGTCGAGCTCGCCGAGAACGCCCCCGACCGGGGTGGCCTGCGCTGGCTGGCCTTCGACTGGCTCGACTCCGAGTCCCTGCCGGACAAGCCCACCGGCCCCTACGTGGAGCCGCCGGTGGAGCAGGACGCCGCAGGCTCCAGAGCCCGGCCTGGTCTACGACGCCACCCGGGATGAGTCCTCCGTAGCCGACGCCTCCCTGGCCGCCGACTACGCCGGCAGCATCGCCGAGGCCTCATCGGCCGCCCGGGCCGGCCCCGCCCAGCCCCCTCGGTGACCAGGGGGCAGGTCGAGTCTCCCCCTTCGGGCAGATGCCTTTCGGCACCTCTACGAGGCGGGCTCCTGGACCGAGCAGGCCCCGCAGGTCGACTCGCCCCTACCAGGCTGCCTCGGCCCCCGAGGCGGCCGGGCCCGCAGGGCTCCTACGCCCCAGGCTCTCGGCCCGGGTCGGACGGGTTCTCCCAGAGTCAGCAGGGATGTCGGCAGCTACGCGAACTACGCCTCAGCCAGCAGGGAGCAGGCCGATGCTCCGGCCTCGCAGCAGCAGAATGACGCCGCCGGGGACGCCTGGAAGTCCCCGCTCCAGTGGAATGACGTCATCGGTGGTGGCGCCCAGGGGACGGGTCCCCGTCAGGACGTCTGATGCGGCGCACCCGCTGGACCAGCGCCGTCACCTGGTTCATCGCCGCCGCGGTGACCTCCTGGGTGACCGGTGACCTCCTGCTGCGCCACGTCGGCTGGGTCCCGGTCCTCTCCCCTGGGGGGCGGTGACCGCATGGTCATTGCGGGCATCGTCCTGGTGGCCGGTCTGGCGGTCAGGCGCCTGCAGGGCGCGCGAGCGCACCTGGATCACCCCGACCGGTGCCGCCACCACGGCGGCCGCCGCCCAGGCCTCAGCCATCGTGGGGGCGGTGCTCGGCGGCGTCTACGGCGGCGGGATCATCCTGGCGCTGGTGACGCCACGCTCGCCGGCCATGACCCACCTGGCCTGGACCTCGACCGGCTGCCTGATCGCCTGCCTCGTGTGGTGCGTCGTCGGCTTCGTCGTCGAGCAGTGGTGCTCCATCTCCGGTGACGGCGACGACGAGCGGCTCGTCCCAGCCGCAGCCTCCGAGGACCAGGCCCCCGCAGCCGGCCCAGGAGCGTCCCGGCGCGTGCCCGGTACCAGCCCGCCACCGCTGCCCCGCCTCGGCTCCGCGCCGGTGAGCGGATGCGCGCCACCAGCCGGCGCGACCCTTCGCCCCCGACGGCGTCGTCTTCCACCCGGTCTCGCCACGCTCATCACCGCCCGTCATCCTGGGGTCGGTCATCCTCAGTGCCGTCGTCATCATCGGTTTCGCCGTCCCCGGGGTGCTCGTCTCCTCCGGATACTTCATCCCGGCGGGGGCTCTTCGCAGCGCTGTTCGTCTGGCAGCTCTGGCTCATTCCGCGCCAGGTGCGGGCCATGGGCTACGCCCTGGCGGACAACCACCTCCTGTGGCGCCACGGCGTCATGTTCCGCTCCATCACCGTCACCCCTACGGGCGCATGCAGTTCGTGGACACCTCCCAGGGGCCGCTCGCCCGCTGGCTGGGCATCGCCGAGGTCAGGGCTCCACACGGCCTCGGCCAGCACCGACGCCACGATCAACGGGCTGCCGGTGGCCGAGGCCGAGCGCCTGCGCCGGGTCCTGTCCCAGCGCGGCGAGGAGGATGGCCGGGCTGTGAGCCCCAGCTGGGAGAGCTCGGCTGGGAAGCCGTCTGAGCCGCCCGACAGGCCGAGGACGGACTCCAGCGGGAGGGCAGGCGCCGCCTCCCGGGACCTCCCCCTTCCCCGAGAACGTCACCTGGCACCGGGTCAGCGTCATCACGCCGGTGCTGGAGGGCTGGAAGATCGCCACCGGCGTCCTCGCCTTCGTCACGGTCCAGAACCTCGACGACTCGTGCGCGCCTACCGCTTCATCCGCGAGCACGACTTCTCCTGGGGAGCCAGATCGGCTACTACCTGCTCGGCCTGGTCGCGCTCATCGCCCGTGTGGGTGGGGCTCGAGTCTGCTCAGCTGGTGGCGCGCGCCTACGCCGTGGACGCCGACGGCGTCTACCTGCGCTCGGGCATCCTCAGCCGCAAGCTGCGTACGGCCCGTCTGCCGCGCATCCAGTCGGTCGACGTCGTCCACCCCTGCTCGGGCGCATCCTCGGTCTGGGGCAGCTGACCGTCGAGGTCGCCGGGGGCCGGGACTCGCGGGTCGTCATCGGATTCCTCACCACCCGCGAGCTGCAGGCCCTGCGCGACCGCATCCTCGACCTGGCCGCCGGACAGATCGACCTGCCCGGACCCGCTCGGAGGACAGCGCCGTCCAGGGGCGAGCTGGAGCGGGCCGCGACACCGGCAGTATCGACGATGCCGCTCCACCGCCAGGCCCGCGTGCCTCGACCCCGGGGAACCGCGGACTCGAGGCACCCCGCCCCATGCAGCGCTCCACGCAGCTGCGGGCCTCCCACTTCCAGGAGCACCCGCTCTACAGCGTCGACGGCGCCACGCTCCTCGGGTCCCTGCTGCGCAGCTCCTCGGTCTATGTGCTTGCTGCTGACGATCGTCGGCACGCTTGCCGTGGGGTCCTCAGCATCATCACGGACTCCATGACCGGCGGTGAAGCGCTGACGATCATCTCCTCCTACATCACGATCGTCATCGCGGTGGCGACCATGGTGTGGACCCAGTTCAACAGCGCCTGGAACTTCCAGGCCGCCGCCACCCTCAGCGGCATCCGCGATGCGCTACGGGCTCACCGCCGAGACCTCCCGGACGCTGCCGCCCGGGCGGGTCCACGGCGTCGGGCTCACCGAGCCGATCCTGTGGCGCGGCAGAGGACTGGTGGAAGGTGGACGTCACCGTGGCCGGCCGCGAGGACCAGTCCCAGGACGGCCAGACCGGGCAGTTCGGCAACCTGCTCCTGCCCGTGGGGAGTTCGAGACACCGCCCTGCGCGCACTGTGGCTCGTGGTCCCCGACCTGGGCGTGTCCCGACCCGGACAGCCCTGCTCGCCCAGGCCCTCACCGGCCGCGACGACGACGGCGTCGGTGACCCGCAGGCCCCGGCGGGCTCGGCCGAGCGCGGCTTCGTGCGCCTCAGCCGCCGCGGGCGGATCTTCCGCCCCTGACCTGGCGGCGCGCGGCCATCGCCCTCACCGACACCTGCGTCATCATCCGCCACGGCCGCTGGCGACGGCGAGTCGCCGTCTTCCCCCTGAGCGCATCCGGTCCCTGCGCGTCCGTCGGGGCCGCTGGCGCGCCGGCGAGTCCTGGCCTCCCTCCGCTCGACATGGTCGCCCAGGAGGTCCCCACCTCGATCACCAACCTCGATGCCGCCGACGCCAAGGCCTCGCGGCGCCGGATCAGCGAGCGGGCGCTGCACCGGGCTCCAGTGCCGAGCAGCTCGACCGGTGGCTCGCGCGAGCCGTCGCCGGCACGCAGAGCCGCTGAGCCCTCCCTGGGTCAGCCCTCGAGCTGCTCCGGGGCCAGGATCTCGCGCAGGCGCCGGGCCTGCTCGGCGGTCAGCCGCCGGTGGCCTCGCAGCGGTCGGTGGTGGCGGCCGGCCAGCCGGCGGTAGGAGGCGACGACGTCGTCGAGGCTCCCGCCCTCGCCGTCGCGCAGAGGCGAGGCGCCTCGAGGTGGGCGGCCACCGTTCCGGCGTCGCCCCGGGAGACCGGGCCGGTCAGGCCCTGCCTCGCCCTCGTGCAGGGCCCGGTCGAGGGCCGCCGTGAGCAGGGGCCGAGCGTCGCCGCACCGTCCTCGACCCCGGCGGCCGCCAGCACCCGGACGGCTTGCGTGACCACGGTGAGCAGGTGGTTGGCGCCGTGGGCGAGGGCCGCGTGGTGAGGCCGGGCGCGCCGACTCCTCCAGGACGAAGGGCTCCCCGCCGAGCTCGACGACGAGCGCCTGCGCGATGGGCAGCACCGCGGCGCGGCGCGGTCACAGCCATCGGACAGCCGACGAGCCGGGCCACATCCGTGGAGAATCCCGGAGAAGGTCATCGCCGGGTGGATCGCCAGCGGGATCGCCCCGCAGCGCTCGAGCGGGCGCAGCACGGCAGCGCCGTAGCGGCCCGAGTGTGGGCCACCAGCTGCCCCGGCTGCCAGCAGCCCAGGTCCGCCAGGCCCCTGGACGAGTGGCTCGAGGGCGTCGTCCGGGGACGGCCAGCAGCACCAGCTCGGCGCGCTCGACGATCTCCTCGACCGTCAGGACCGGCACGCCCGGGCAGCAGCATCTCGGCGCGCTCGCGCGAGTCCTCCGAGACGGCGTGGACGCCGACGACCTGGTGCTCCACCGCCCGCAGCGCGCAGCCCAGGACCGCCCCGACGCGTCCGGCGGAGATGATGCCGACGCCCAGCCGGCCCGGGCCTGCTGCCGGGGCCGGCAGGGGCCAGCTGTGACTCACTCGCGACTCGTGCCTGAGGGCCCGTGCCATCGATGTCGCTCATGCCCCGATGCTCTCATGCCCGCCGCCTGCGCCGCCCGCCGTCATCGGATGGACCGAAGCGACTGCACGAGCGATTCTGTCCAGTTTGGCGACTTTTCGACCGGCCGCCGGCGATGCGTCGTTCAAGCCGACCCCTGTGACCTGCGAAACGTGAATCGAGATGGCTTCGGTTCTCGGATTCGGTTCGGAAAAAGTCGCCACCGTGGACACTTTCACCGCGCTATGCCAGCTTGCGGGTCGGCGGATTCGGCACGGCCCGAGTGGGGCGACCAGCGTGGGGCTCGTGAGCACTGAACCCGCACCGACGCCCTGTTCCCGCCCCCGTTCGACTTCCGCCGCGCGCCGCAGCAACCGTCCTGGCCCGCAGCCGCCTCGAGCCTCGCCGCCGCCCTGGCCGGGGCCCCGGACCCCCGGGCGGTCGTCATGACCGATGGGCGCCCTCCACGAGGGCCACTTCGACCTCGTGCGCGAGGCCGCCCGGCGCGTCGGGCCGACCCGGCACCGTCGTGGTCACCATCTTCGTCAACCCCTGCAGTTCGCCCCCACCGAGGATCTCGACTCCTACCCGCGCGACCTCGAGGGGCGATCTGGCCGGACTGGCCCGGACCCTCACCGGCGCTGACGGCGCCCTGGGCGTGGGACGGCTCATCGTCTTCGCCCCCACCCCGGAGGTCATCTACCCGGCCGGGCAGCCGGCCGTTCGCATCGACCCCGGGCCCCATCGCCACCGTCCTGGAGGGCCGCACCCGCCCCACCCACTTCGCCGGCGTGTGCCAGGGTGGTGCTCACCCTCATGCACCTGACCGCGCCCGCGCTGGGCGCTGTTCGGCCGCAAGGACGCCCAGCAGCTGGCGATCATCGAGTCCATGGTGCGCGACCTCGCCGTCCGCTGGAGATCGTGCCGGTCGACATCCGCCGCGAGAGCGACGGCCTGGCCATGAGCTCGCGCAACGCCCTACCTCAGCCCTGAGCAGCGCCGCCAGGCCCTGGCCCTCTCCCGCGCGCTCCAGGCCGGGTCGGGACGCTGCGGCGCAGGCGGCCGGCTCCGGCACCCCGCTCGACCCCGGCCGCGATCCGCCGGGCCGCCCTGGCATCGCTGGAGGCGGCCGACGGCGTCGAGATCGACTACGTGGCCCTCGTCGACGCCGGCTTCGAGGACCTGACCGACGCCGGCCTCGGCCTGCCACGCCGAGCGCCCGTGCGCGAGGACACGGGGAGGGCTGCCCGCCGTGGGCCTGCTCGCCGTCGCCGCCCGCGTGGGAACCACCCGCCTCATCGACAACACCCTCATCGACCTGCTCCCGTAGGCACCCCGGCACGCTCCGTAGCCCGCGTACCTGTCGGGTCGCTCACCCTGTGCCGCACCGTACAGTGCGCCGGGCCCACCGCCGTCTACGCTGTGCCGCGATGAGCGCCCGTACACGGACGATGATGACGTCCAAGATCCACCGTGCCACCGTGACCCAGGCCGACCTCGACTACGTCGGCTCGATCACGGTGGACGTCGACCTGCTCGAGGGCGGCCGACCTGCTGCCCGGCGAACGCGTCGACATCTGCAACTGCACCAACGGCAACCGCCTGTCCACCTACGTCATCCCCGGCGAGCGCGGCGCCGGAGAGATCTGCGTCAACGGTGCCGCCGCCCACCTGGTCAGCCCCGGCGATGTCATCATCCTCATCGCCTACTCCCAGATGTCCGACGCCGAGGCCCGCACCTACCTGCCCCATGTCGTCTTCGTCGACGCGGCCAACCGGATCGTCGAGCGGGCACCGACCCCGGCCAGGTCCCGGCCGACTCCGACCTCGCCCGCCTCCAGGGGCTGCGGCCCTCCGGCATCCCCTGGCCGAGGCCCGAGCCTGACCCCGCCCGCCCGGCCGCCCGGTGTGACCAGGATCGGATGTGGTTCAGGGCGTCGTCGGGCCCCAGGGGCGGCCGGGGCGGGCGGGCGCCGTTGAACTCCTTCACGTGACAGACGAGAGCACCCCCAGCCCCTGACCCGACCGCCACCGACGCCCCGCCGGCACCCGAGTCGCCGAAGTCGCCAAGGCCCCGAACCCCTCGGACGGCTCGGCGGACCAGCCCAAGCAGCCCAAGGCCGACCCGGGCCCGGGCGAGCAGTTCGAGGTCCGCGCCGGCAAGCGCGAGCGCCTGCGCGGCGAGGGCTGGGACCCCCTACCCGGTCTCCGTGCCCGTCACCACCACCATCGCCGCCGTGCGCGAGGGCTACTCCCACCTCGAGGCCGGTGACGAGGACCGACGACGTCGTCGGCGTCGCCGGGCGCGTCGTCTTCCTGCGCAACACCGGTCGCCTGTGCTTCGTCACCCTCCAGGACGGGGCCGGCGCCACCCTGCAGGCCATGCTCTCGGCCAAGGCCCTGCCCGCCGAGGGGCCACACCGCGCTCGCGGCCTTCAAGGCCGACGTCGACCTGGGCGACCACCTCTTCGTCCACGGCCGCGTCATCTCCTCGCGCCGCGGAGAGCTGTCCGTCATGGCCGAGCCCGTCCTGCGCGAGGGCGCCGAGGCCGCCTCCGCCGGGGACGACGACGTCGAGGTCCCCGCCTGGCGGATCGCCTCCAGGCGCTGCGCCCCCTGCCCAAGACCTGGACCAACGAGGCCGGCGAGGCGGTGACGCTCTCGGAGGAGCAGCGCGTGCGCCGTCGTGAGCTCGACCTGCTCACCCGGCCCGCCGCCCGCGACATGGTGCGCACCCGCGCCGCCGTCGTGCGCTCCATCCGCGAGAACTTCTTCCGCCGCGACTACCTGGAGCTGGAGACCCCCATGCTGCAGGGTCATTCACGGCGGGGCGGCCGCGCGCCCGTTCATCACCCGCATGAACGCCTTCGACATGGATCTCTACCTGCGCATCGCCACGGAGATCTACCTCAAGCGCGCCGTGGTCGGCGGCGTCGACCGCGTCTTCGAGATCAGCCGCAACTTCCGCAACGAGGGCGCCGACTCCTCCCACTCCCCGGAGTTCACGGCCCTGGAGGCCTACGAGGCCTACTCCGACTACGACGGCATGGCCGAGCTGACCCGCAACCTCGTCCAGCAGGCGGCCCGCGACGCCTTCGACCTGCCCGAGGGCGGGGAGGTCGTCACGCTGGCCGACGGCACCGAGTACGACCTGTCGGGCGAGTGGGACAAGATCGACCTCTACACCTCCGTCTCCGAGGCCCTCGGCGAGGGAGATCACGGTGGAGACCCCGCGCGAGCAGCTCGTCGCCCACGCCGAGAGGATCGGCCTGGAGATCGACGACTACGCCGTGGCCGGCAAGGTCGTCGAGGACATCTTCGAAGAGCTCGTCGGCAACAAGCTGTGGGCGCCCACCTTCGTCTACGACTTCCCCGAGGACACCTCGCCGCTGACCCGCTACCACCGCAGCAAGCCGGGTCTGACCGAGAAGTGGGACCTCTACGTGCGCGGCTTCGAGACCGCCACCGCCTACTCCGAGCTCGCCGACCCCGTGGTCCAGCGCGAGCGCTTCGAGGCCCAGGCGCTCGCGGCCGCCAAGGGCGACCCCGAGGCCATGGTGCTGGACGAGGACTTCCTCGTGGCCATGGAGCAGGGCTTCCCGCCGTCGGGCGGCATGGGCATGGGCATCGACCGCCTCCTCATGGTGCTCACCGGCCAGGGGATCCGCGAGACCATCACCTTCCCCCTGGTCAAGCGGAGCTGATCCGTATTTGGCCTCCGCGGTCATAGCGTCGGCCGGTCATTGCCGCCTCCGGGCAGGTGATGGCCGGCCGGCGCTTTGTCATGGCGGGCCGTCGGATCTCAACTCGGGTGCTCGAATGGTGAGGTCAGAGCCATGAGCATTGACGTTTGGGAAAAACTTCCCAAAACGAGTTGTTCGCACTATGGTGACGGTATGTTGCTCGACTTCACCGTGGCGAACTACTGCTGCTACGCAGAGGAGACGACCCTTGATCTCACTCGGAGCTCGCTCAAAACCCTGAGGCCGCGCGGCGGCTCCTCCTGGCAGGAGCAGACATGGCGCGTGGCGGGGATCTTCGGTGCCAACGCCTCGGGCAAGTCAACCCTCCTGGATGCGCTTAACTGTCTCCATCACGCCATCGGGGCCAGCGGGACATCCTGTACCAGCCCTTCAGTCTCGATCACGACCACGCGGCGCAGCCGTCCCGTTTCTCCATTGGTTTCACCCACGAGAACGAGCGCTACAGCTACAGCGTGGAGGTTCACCGCTGGGGTGTTTCGCGTGAGGAGCTCTGGGCCGCGGGGCAGCGCTGGCGCAAGGTCTTCGTGCGCACCCAGGGCCCCGAGGATGGCAAGCCCACGATCGAGGCCGGTACCACCCTCAAGGGCGCCACGACCGAGGTCGGTCGGATCACGACGCCCAAGGACCTCTTCCTCGCTGTGGCTCTTAGGTACGAGCACGCCACGCTCGCCCCGATCGCGCGCAGCCTGCGAACCATGCGCTTCATCCACCACAGTGATGAGGAGCGCAGTTCGCGTCTGCGGTGGGTCATGCGCCGGCTTGCAGAGGCCCCTGAGCAGTGGACTGGCATCGCGAACGCCATCGCTCAGGCCGCCGATCTTGGCATCGTCGGACTCGAGCTTGAGGAGCAGGAGGTTCCTCAGGAAGTGCTTGAGCTCCTGCGTCGTCTTCCTTGGAGCGAGGATGAGGAGGCTGAGGTACCTGCCGAGGTGCTCAAGGAGCTCCAGCGTCACCTCGTCCTCCAGCACCGCGGGGCGGACGGCGAGGAGTATCGATTAACTATCGGCCAGGAGAGTCAGGGGCACTCTCACCTGGCTGGCGACGGTCGGTCCTGCCATCGACGCCTTGCGGCTGGGCCAGGTGTTGTGCATTGACGAGCTCGATGCGAGCCTCCATCCGACGCTGACCGCCACATTGGTGGACATGTTCAAGGACCCGGACCTCAACACCCGGGGTGCCCAGATCGTCTTCACAACCCATGACACGGCGCTCCTGGACAATTCTCCCGTCCAGCTCCTGGAGGCGGGCGAGGTGTGGATGACGGAGAAGTCCCCCTTCGGTGCCAGTGAGCTCTTCTCGCTCGCAGACTTCCCCTCCAACCGCAAGGGCACGAACAAGCAGCGCCGCTACCTCGCCGGTGCCTTCGGTGCTATCCCTCGGGTAGATACCTCCAGCCTCCGCCGGTACCTCTCAACGCCGGCAGGGGCGAAGTGAGATGACACCACCGAGAAGGAAACGGCGCAGCCAACGAGCCGAACGGCGCACCGTTCTCCTCGTGACTAATGGGCGGGTCACCGAGAACACCTACCTACAGCAGCTGTGCCGACGTGTGGACCGCGACAGAGTCTCAGCCAAAGTGAAGGTCATCAACGGTGACCCGCTCACCGTCGTCAAGGAGCTCAGCGGACCTCGGTCAGATCTCAGCGACTACAGGGAGGTGTGGATCGTCGTCGACCACGATGGCCGGGAACGTCATGACTTCCTTAAGGAATGCCGGGAATTGAGCAGCAGGCAGACCGATGTCCATGGCATCGTCTCCGTACCCTGCTTCGAGGTCTGGCTCAACGCCCACTACGCTCATGTGAAGAACTATCGGAACCAGGCGGACGCGCAGGCGCACTATCTGGAACTAACAGGACTCAGCAAGAAGAATGCCAAGACGCTCCCTGATGACTTTCCTTGGGATGAGGCCGTGCAAGCTGTAGCCAGGTGCCATCTGCCGACGGACAACCTCCCCGAGCTCGGTACCCAGGGTGCTTGTCCGTCGACAACAATGCCCCATCTGCTCCGCGGTCTCGGACTTCTCGGCGCTGACGAGTTCTAGAACCCGGTAGCTCCGAGGCGGCGCTGGGCGGACTCGAGCTCAGCGCGCAGGTAGGCGTTCTCCTGCTGAAGCTGGGCGATGTACTGGTCTCGCTGGGCGATCGCCTCGGCGTACTGCGGGTCGCCCATCGCTCCGCCGGCTCCCGGGACGGTCCCTGCCCCGGTGGTGTAGCCGGCGTTCCCGTACGCCCCGGGCGCTGATCCGTAGCTCGTATCCGCCCCGTAGACACTTCCGTTCAGCCGCGCCTCCATGGTCTCCATGGTGGCCACGACCGTGTCAGGGAAGGCGTCGACATCGGCTGCTCGTACCCCTCTCGGAACTTGGATGTCTTGAACCGTATGTTCCTGACGTCCTGGGAGGTCAGAAGTATCTCCGCCTCCTGGTGAGAACCGGTAGTCGCTCCCGGTCCCATTCCAAGGCGCTCCTCGAGTCCCCGCAGCGTGGTGGTCACCTCGTCGAGGAGCTCGTCGACCTCGTCCTGAACGTATCCCTCACGGAGCCTCGTGCTATCGAACTTCACGTTGAGGACGTCATCGGATGTCAGTAGCGTCATGCTCGCCTACTCCCTGTTATCGGATTCTGTCCGTCGTCCTGGTCCTCGACCCGCAGCCCAGGTGCTGCGCCAAGAGCGGCGCGAGCTCGGTGAGCTGCTCGCTGCTGATGGTCGCCCCGGCCAGTGAACCGATGCCGCTGACCACCCTCATCTCCAGCCCCCGCAGGTCGACGTCGCTCAGGCTCCCACCACGCAGGCGCAGCGTGCCCACCCGGCAGTCCTCGAAGCGGACCCGCTCGGCCTCGATGCCGCTCAGGGTCCAGCTCGTCGATCCCTGGGTTGCCCCGGATGAGGACGTCGCGCAGAGCGGTCCCTGCGAGGTTGGCGAAGCCGAGGCGGCAGTCCTCAATGAGGACGGACTCGAGGTCGGCGTCGTAGAGTCTCCCAGGCGCCCGATGCGCGAGCCGATGAGCTCCACCGTGCGCCACGTGGAGCGCGGGCTGTGAAGGTGGGTGGGCTCAGACGCTCCAGGCGGCAGTCGACCAGCCGCGCCGCAGCCAGATCGGTGTCGTCGGCGAAGACCTCCGAGAACCGGCAGCTCAGCAGGCTGATCGCGGACAGACCCGCGCCGCTCAGGTCCGCCTCGGCCAGCCGCAGGTCCTCGACCATCTCGCCGGCGGCCAGCTCATCGGCGCGCCGTCGCGCAGGCGGCTGAGGTCCGGTGCTGTCGAGGACCGGCGGCCTCGGGGAGGCCGCGGTGGAGGAGCCTGCAGCCGTGTCGGTCCGTCCTGCGGTCATGGTCCTGTTCTATCGCAGATCGGCTCCGGGCACCGGGGTTGTTCTCCCAGTGCCCGGACGTCGAGGAGGACTCGTGTCCAAATCGGTGACAAAAGGAGCTCGAGGCCATCACTCCGCCGAAAAGGAACCGCGGAATCATGCGGTTGTCTTTTTCCGTAACTGAGGCGGTCAAGGCCTTTGTCACCGATATGGACACCATGAACCGCCGCTACTCGAATCGGACGGTGGTGGCGGTCAGCATGCGGCGGCCGTAGCGGGCGCTGACCAGGGTCGCCACCGCTACCAGTGCCAGGCAGGGCTCCCAGCGCAGCCAGTAGCCGCCGTCCGGCCAGCTGATACGGCGGCGAGACCCCGCCGACCAGAGCCCACGCGGTCAGCCAGCCCAGGCCGATGCTCGCTGGCCAGAGCCGTGGCCGCCGGCGCTTTCGTCTCGTAGGGAGACCATGGAGCGCAGCGTCGCCGGCGGCATGCCGACCAGCCGCAGCAGGGCCGAGGACCCGCCTTCGCCCCAGCAGCGCCGCCACCGTCGAGACCCCGAGCGAGACCGCGGAGATGCCCGCGGCGATGAGGATACCGATGTAGCCGAGCCGGGCGAACTGGTTCTCCATGGCGCTGTCCTGGATGCTCTGGATCGAGCTGGGCGAGGAGGAGGTTCCCAGAACCAGTCCGGAGGTGGCCAGGGAGGTGCGGGCCCGCTCGACGGCTCCGGGGCTGGCCGGGTCGGTGCCCACGAGGAGGATGGGCGCGCCCTGCTCACGGGCGGTCGCCAGCTCCTCGGCACTGACCGGTGACGGCGAGGCAGCCGTGTTCTCATACAGCCACCGGGTGCTGATGCTCACCGCGCCGTCGGGCGATTCCACGTGCGGCGCTCCGAGGGCCTCCGCCTTGTCGGCCTCGAGGATGACCTGACCCTCCTGCTTGGGTCTCACTCATCCCCCTACCGCGACCGTCGTCACCCCGGGGACGGCGGTGAGCCAGTCGACAGCGCTTTCAGGGTGCCCTCGTCGCTGACCGCCGGGGATGGCCTCAAGCGTCGAGGGGACAGAGTGGCCGTTGCCCTGAGTGACGTCGCGGGTGCCCGCGGCGACTGTGATGGCGACGGCGAGACCGTCATGGCGTAGACGGCGATAACGACGCCCGCCACCGCTCGGAAGACCGCCCGAGGGTGTTGGGTGATGCGGTTGAAGCCGATGACCTGCGCCGCCGATCGGGCCAGCGCCCGACCTCCTCGCGCAACCCACCAGGTCAGGAGCGGCCCGGCCCACAGCAGCCCCAGCATCGCGCACAGGAAGGAGACGGGCGGTAGGTAGATGGTCAGTGCGGACTCCTGGCGGGCCACCGCCGGGTGCTGACCAGCCCCGCAGTCCCCAGTATCACGGGTGCCAGCGAGATGAGGCGGGGGGCGGCGCTCGGTACGCTCGCGGGACCCGCCCAGAGGGCCGAGGTCGGCCCGTCGCGTGCGCCACCAGGCCACGGCCGCCGCTCCCGCCGTGGTGACGGCGACGGCGAGACCGCGTTGACCGGTGAGCGCAGCGGGTCAGATGGTAGAAGCGGCTCGACCCCAGCGAGATCTGCGCGGCCACGGGATCATGGCCAGATGAGCGCCACGCCCGCCAGAACTCGACGAGGTGGTGGCCCCGATCTCGAGGGGCCGCGGTGCGGGCCACCTGCTGAGGCGTGGCCTCCGATGAGGCGCAGCGTGGCGAAGCGCTCGGCCCGCTGCGCCGCCCCCCAGGTCGGTGACGATCCCGATGAGCAGCAGCGCGGGCACGAGCACCGCAATGGCGCCGATGAGCATGGCGATCCGATACGCCTCGTTCTCGTGAGGGATGCCCTGGAACGAGGTGACCACCTAGGGGAGGGATGTGAGGACTGCGAGAGGCCACGGTTCCCAGATCCGTCCCGACGACGGCCACGAGCGAGTCCGGGCCCTCGACGGCGTCGGGGTCAGGACGCCCTACCTGCCTGCCATAGCGGTCGCCGAGCTGGTCGGCGGGAAGGGAGCGATGCGCTTGGCCAGAGCCGGCGACGCCAGGTACTCGCCCTGCTTCGGTACGACGTCGGGCCAGGATCCTCACCGGTGGTGCCCGACTCCAGCAGGGCCACCTGCAGGACGTGATCGGCTTGCTGCCTGTGACGTCGGAGCTGCTGGCGACAGCCAGCTCGCTGTCCTTCAGAACGTGGTCGGGCTGGAGGTCCGTGTGGCTCGACTGCTGGAGAGGCCGGGCAGGGAGGGCCGTGGACGCCCAGCTGGAGCGCATGCTGCGCTCGGGGAAGGCCTGGGCGGCGGCCAGCGGCGAGGAACAGCGCCACCCCCACCATGACGCCGGCGACGATCCCGGCCAGGCGGCGCCGGGCGGAGCGGTCGTTGGCGACGAGCAGCCTGGTCAGGGCGATGCGGCTCATGACCGGCTCCCGGTGGCGGCGTGCCTGGGCGCGCTCGGGCGGAACCGGCCCGTGTGGCGCCGGGCCCGATGCAGCCGTCACGCACGGTGACCTCCCGGTCGGCGTAGGCGGCGACGCGCGCGTCATGGGTGATGATGACCAGGCTGGCGCCGCGGGAGCGTACCGAGGAGCAGCACCTCCATGGTCCGCTCGGCGGCCAGGAGTCAGGGAACCGGTGGGCTCATCGGCGAAAGAGGATGCGCGGACCGGTCACCAGCGCCCGGGCGACGGCGGCCCGCTGAGCCTGCCCGCCCGAGGCTGGGTGGGGCGCTTGTCAGGTGCTCGCTCAGTCCCAGCTCGCCCAGGGCCTCGCGGGCCTGGGCCAGCGCCACTTCTGCGCGGGGTGCCGGCCAGGAGCAGGGGATGGTGACGTTGTCCAGGGCGGAGAGGTCCGGCAGGGAGCTGGCCGAACTGGAAGATGAATCGAACTCCGTTCCAGGCGCAGGCGGCTGCGGGCGGCCTCGTCCAGCGCCGCGATGTTCTCGCGATGTCTTCAGCGACGTCCGTCGCGCCGCCTCAGGCGACTTGCCCTCCCGTGGTGCTGACGCTTCCGGCGTCGGGCACGAGACCCCAGCCATGACGTGCAGGGAGGTGGACTTGCCCGAGCCCGACGGGCCGGTCACGGCCAGGACCTCACCGGCCAGGAGATCCAGGTCGACGCCGCGCAGCCTCGTGGAGTCTGCCAGCTCATCTCCAGGCCGCGGGCGCGCTCGCGGTGACCTCGCCCGGCGGGTGCGCCTCGCCCTGTCCGGGAGCGAGCGGGGTCGACGCCGGCGGCTGTGACGGTGGTGGCGCTCATGGGCGTACCTCCGCTCGCAGCTCGCTCAGGGCGGGCCGCAGTGGTCTCCATCCAGCGCAGGTCGGCCTCGATATGGAACAGGGCGTGGTCGGCCAGCGGCACCGTGCGCAGGTCTGCCGTCCTGCTTGAGGCAGGTCAGCTCGCGCATGCATCGCCATGTGCTCGGCGCGCTGGAGGTCGAGAGCCGCCCGGCGTCGTCGTCGAGCATGAGGGCGATGACGGTCTTGGCGAAAATGTCGGCCTGGACGTCGCCGGCCGGGGTGACGGGGTCAAAGCCACTGCTCGACGCTCTGGCGTCCGGCGTCGGTGACCTCGTAGCGCTTGCGCTCCGGGCCAGCTCCGGGCTCGGTCTCGATCTGGGTGATGAGCCGTCGCGCACCAGGCGGGCGAGCGTGGCGTGAACCTGGCCGTGGGCCAGCGGCTGGAGGCGGCAGAACCAGTGGTCCCAGGAGCGCTTGGGGTCGTATCCGTGCCCAGGGTCCGGCGCTGAGCAGGCCAAGAAGAGTGAGTCTGGATTCCATGCTCACGACTATACGCTGAGTGTATACGTGCGACATACTCCGTGAGGAGGATGTGCTCGGCCCCGTCCTTCTGTTGGGTGGAGCTGGTGCGATGATTAAAACGACAGGTCAGTCAGGTTTGACAGACGTCACCCCACCTTTTTAGAGTTAGGTTTACCTTTGTACGTGTGACGTGGGAGAGTAGTGCCGATCAGGGTCCTCGAGGGCCGTCCTCGCTCCCGTTCTCCAGAGAGTGGCGGAGGTGAGTGCTCGCGTGGTCGCGCGCCGTCAGCCGTCCTCTTGGCCCGCCGCCGCTGCTGCTGGCCTGTGCGTCCCTGGCCTCCCTGTTCGTCGGCTCCTCCAGGATCCCGCCGACCAGGTCGCCCACTACCTGCTCCCACCGGACGCCTCCAACGTCTCCTACAACATCAACGTCCTGCGCGTGCAGCTCACCATCATCCGGCGTGCTCGTGGGCGCCGCCCTGGCGGTGGCCGGCGCGATCATGCAGGCACGTCACCCGCAACCCCTGGCCCGGGCCCGGGCTGCTCGGCGTCAACGCTCCGGCGCCTCGCTGGGCATCGTCCTGGGTACCGCAGCGCTCGGCGTGCTCCCGGTCCCCAGTCAGCTCCTTCTGGCGGCCGGTGGCGCCCCTGAGTCGCCACCGCGCTCGTCCAGGTCATCGGGATGATCGGTGGCTCGACCTCCTCGCCGGTGCGCCTGGTGCTTATCGGCGTTGCCTTCTCGGCCTTTCGCCGGGGCCGTCATCACTGGGGCGTCGTGCTGGCGATGCCGAACCTGTTTCGCACCTTCATCGACTGGGAGGTCGGCTCCTGACCCGCGCCGATATCCCCCTGCTGCCGATGGCGCTCCTCGTGGTCCTGGGGAACCGGCGCGGCCCTCCTCCTGGCCGGCGCCCTGGACAGCTTTATCGCCCTGGGCGACGACGTCGCCGCCGCCCTGGGCGCAGGGTCGGCCTCGTGCGGGGTCTGAGCCTGGTGGTCATCACGCTCCTGTGCGCCACCGCCACCACGGTCGCCGGTCCCCATCGGGTTCGTCGGGCTCATGGCCCCCGCTGGCGGCCTCCTGGCTCATGGGACCCCACCGGGCTGGATCGTGGCGCTGTGCGCGCTGGGCGGTCCTGTCGTCGTCCTGGCCGCCGACGTGCTGGGGCGCGTCCTGGCCCGCCCGGCGAGATGCAGGTCGGTCTGCTGACGGCCTTCGTGGGCTCGCCCGTCCTGCTGCTCATGGTCCTGCGGATGAGGACCGGGCCTCATGAGGGAATCAGGCTGAACCGTGCCGCCGCTGCGGTGCGTCCTCCCGCCGCTGCCGGCCGCGCCGTCGTCTCCACGTGGGGACCGACGCCGGACGCCTGTGGATCGTCGTCGACGTTGGTCCGTGCTCATCAGCCCTCGACACGTCCTCATCGGCCTCATGCTGCTGGCGCTCGGCCTCGCGGTGGCCGTGGCCGCCCTGCGCCTGGGAAAGTTCACCGTCTCACCCAGGAGGTCATCGACGCGCTCCAGGGGCGAGGGGGCGCAGGATCGTCAGGTCGTCGTCGTCACGTGGAAGCTGCCCCGGATCCTGCTGGGGCTCGTGGCGGGCCTGGCCCTGGGCGTGGCCGGCGCCTCTTCGAGACCATCACCCGCAACCTGGGATCACCCGACCTCATCGGCTTCAGCACGGGCGCGCAGACCGGGGATCCTGGTCAGCGTCCTGCTCCTGCCCGGCTCCATGCTGTCCACCTCCCTGGCCTCCTTCATCGGCGGGGCCGCCGTAGGGAGCAGTGACCTACCTCGTCTCCCTGCGCGGCGGATTCACCGGCCTGCGCTTCATCCTCGTGGGGATCGCCATCAGCTCCATGCTCGTCTCCGTCAGCCGCTGGCTCCTGGTGCGGGTCGACGACGACGAGCCTGGGCGCCCTCAAGGCCATCACCCAGCAGCCTCAGGGGCCGCCCGGTGGCCGGTGGTCACCCGACGCCTGGCCATCAGGGGTCACCGTGGCCCCTCACCTGCGGCCTGCCGGCACCTGCGATCCTGTCCCTGGGGGAGCAGGTGGCCACCATCCTGGGCAGCCCCACCCGCCGCGCCAGCCTCCCTCCTCGTCCTGCTGGGCACCGTGCTGGTGGCCGTGGTGACGATGACGGCCGGCCCATCAGCTTCGTGGCCTCGTGCGCCCATCTGGCCCGCCTCCTCACTGGCTCCCCTCGGCCCCCGCTGCTGGTATCCGGCCTGACCGGGAGCCTCCTGCTGGCGTGCCGACCTGCTCAGCCAGCTGCTGCTCGAGTCGATGCCCGTGAGCGTGGTGACCACGCCGTCGGCGGCCTCTACCTCATGGTGGCGCTGACCGTGGCGGCGCACGGAAGGAGATCCCTGTGACCGACCTGCCCTCCACCGAGCCGAGCACCGGCACCGGACCGGCCGCCCCGGGGCTCGGCTGGCCGCACGGGGGACGACCATCGCCTACGAGCGCCACGTGGTCTCCCGTGACCTCGACGTCGACATCCCGGCCGGTGTCTTCACCGCCATCGTGAGGCCCAACGCCTGCGGGAAGTCCACGCTGCTGCGCCCTGGCCCGCCTGCCAGCCCACCCGAGGGCGGTTCTCCTCGACGAGTGCCGACATCGTCCCGCCTGGGTACCAGGAGGTGGCCACAGGGTCGGCCTGCTGCCCCAAACGCCGTCGTGCCCGGCGGCATGCTGGTGCGCAGACCTCGTGGCCCGCAGTCGCTTCCCCCACCAGGGCCTGTTCCGCCAGTGGTCGCAAGAGGACCGGGCGGCCGTTGAGGAGGCCATGGAGATGGTGAGGGTCACCGAGGCGGCCGCCCGCCCCGTCGATGAGCTCAGCGGTGGCCAGCGTCAGCGCGTGTGGATCGCCTGGCCCTGGCCCAGGGCACCGAGACGATCCTGCTGGATGAGCCACGCACCTTCCTCGACCTGGCGCACCAGGTCGACATCCTCCAACTGTGCCGCCGTCTCAATGCCGACGGACGCACGGTGGTGGCCGTCCTGCACGACCTCAACCAGGCGGCGCGCTGCACTAGAGCACATGATCGTCATGCACGACGGCCGGGTCCGCGTCACCGGCTCCCGCGCAGGATCCTCACGGGGACCTCATCGAGGAGGTCTTCGGACGCGGCCGTCATCGCTCCCGACCCGGTGGCAGGCACCCCCATGGTGGTGCCCCGTCACCTGGGCGCGGTCACGACCCGGCTGCACGCCCCTACGGCCCCGCGCCGTTCCGCCGACTCTGCCGGGGTCCGGCACCCGCAGCCTTCTGCCGAGCCCGCCTCGGCGGGCACTCCGCTCGACTGCTCGCTCCCAGCAGGACGGATAAAGAAGAACACAGATAGATGAACGCATCCTCGCGGCGTGCCAGCCGCCTGAGGCAGGGCATCCTCGCCGTGGCAGCCATGGTGCTGAGCACCGGCCTGGTGGCCTGCGGCTCCTCCGGCTCGACCTCCACCTCCATCCGCCGCCCGGCTCCGCAGAGGCCTCCAGCGGCAGCCTCAGCCGGGGCCTCGGTGCCACCTCGGCGGCACTCCGCAAGATCACCTGGCCGGTCACCATCAAGGGGGACGACGGCGTCGACGTCGAGATCAAAGGCCAGGCCAGAGCATCGTGTCCACCTCCGTGACCTGACCGGATCGCTCGCTGGCCCTCGACGCCCCGGTGGTCGCCTCGACGCCGAGCCAAGAAGAAGGATGAAGACCGACGACGGCTGCTTCACCTGCAGTGGTCAAAGCAGGCCACCGACAAGGGCGTCAAGGCCATCGACGGCAGCGGGACAACCTCGCCCAGACGGAAGCAATACGTAACTGA